>Ga0101944_10000113_pt1 | contig 268262 bp, 254 predicted proteins | sample DewCreD2012metaG_FD_75245 | JGI IMG/M metagenome (GOLD analysis project Ga0101944, IMG submission 75245) | Hot spring sediment bacterial and archeal communities from British Columbia, Canada, to study Microbial Dark Matter (Phase II) - Dewar... ...
CAAGGGCTTGTAGTCTAGGAATCAGCTCTTTTCTCCCCTCATTCGATGGTTGAAAGCCGCAATTTCAAGAAGTTCTAGGGATTTTATACGGATTCAGGTGAAAATCATCGATCAGGCGAAACGGGCAGGAGCCCTTGTCCAGCAGATTCTGGATTTTAGCCGTAAATCGATGCTGGAACACAAACCCCTGGATCTCGTTCCCTTCCTGAAGGAAATGTCGAAACTTTTCAGCCGGATCATCGGGGAACATATTCAACTTAACTGGAACATCCGGGACACCCGTAGTGTGATCCAGGGGAATCCGGTGCAGATCCAGCAGATTCTTATGAATCTGTTATGCAACGCGAAAGACGCTCTCCCCGCGGGAGGCGCCATAATAGTTACCCTCGATCGATTCGCGTTTACCGAGGATATAAAAAAGAAAGGGTACTTCGCTCCTGATCAGGAACCAACTGGGCCATTGGCACGCCTCACCATCGAGGACAACGGAGTAGGCATCCCCAAAGAGGTGCTTCACCGGGTATTCGAACCCTTTTTCACCACGAAACCCGTGGGCAAGGGGACCGGTCTAGGACTTGCACAGGTGTATGGCCTAGTGCAGCAGCATAAGGGAGCCGTATACATTGAAAGCGAGGCGGGGAAAGGAACCAGAGTAACCCTTCTTTTCCCCCTCATCGAAACAGCAGCGCTGGAAGCTTACGAAGGGCTCCCCCTGGAGCTTCCCGAAGCTGCCAAAGGATGGATCCTCTTTGTGGAAGACGAAGAGGAGGTTCGAAAGATCATCGCGAAAACCCTCGAAGAAATGGGATATCAGATCCTGCAGGCAAGGAACGGGAAAGAAGCATTAGAACTCTTTCAGGAGCATCAGAAAGAGATCGAACTGATCATCACCGATGTGGTGATGCCCGAGATGGATGGACGGGAACTGGTGAAACGGATCCGAAGCCTAGACCCCCGAAAGAAGATCGTGTTTACTACCGGGTATCCCATGGGAAAGGAAGGGACGGAGGAGGGGCTCCCCGAAGTGGAGAAGATTCTCTACAAACCTCTTCATGTGGCGGATATAATTAAAACCATTGAAGAGTTGCGCTCCTTTACAGAGCATCGAAAGGAAGGAGGAACAGATGGGGAAACGGATACTGGTAATCGACGATGAGGCAACCGTACTGGACGCCCTAAAAATGATTCTGGAAGAAATGGGGCATACGGTAGATACCACGGAAGACCCTTTCGAGGGAGAACGAAAAGCGCTGGAACAGGAGTACGATCTGATCATTACCGATTTGCGAATGGAGGGAAAAACCGGGGACGAGATCGTGCGTTCCATTAAATCGCGACGAAAGAACGCTCGTATTCTGGTGATAACCGCGTTTTCTACCGAACCAATGGCTCAGTCCGCGCTGAAGGCCGGAGCTCTGGCTCTTGTACGGAAACCCTTCGAGATTTCCAAAATCCTTGCCTACCTGGAGTAAAGGCGCTATGCCCAAAAAAGAAGAACCGGGATATATCGAGGCTCTCCGGAAAAAAACCGAGAACCTTCTCAAAGAAGTGCAATGCCTTCAGGAAGCGATCTCTCCAGAACTCGCTTCATTGGAAGAACGATCACGGATAGGCGACCATGAACTCAGCCGACTAGAGCACGCTCTAACCTTAAAATCAGATGGCCATTTCGACCTTCGTATCTCCGAAGACGAGATGGTATGTATGGCAGATTTCTACCCCCCTACCCCAAACGGGGCTCCCATCGATCCGGACAAGGTCCAGGAAAGGCTGCACGCCCTGGGGGTGGTGCACGGGATCGACTGGGAATCCATTTCGAACGCCCTCGTTGCCTGCAATATCGACAGGAAAGAGGTGCTGGACGTAGTGGTGGCCCGGGGGACTCCCCCTACACCGGAGGTGCCCGCTCACTATGTCCTGGAGGAACAGTTCCAGCAGAAGAAAAAGGTGCCTGTCGACAGCGAAGAACGGGTGGATTACCGAACCATTTCCCCTTTCACCATTATGAAGAAGGGAGATCTTCTAGCTAAATTGGTGCCCCTCCAACCCGGCATGTTTGGACGGAATGTCCGGGGGAGAGAAATCCCCTATCCCACCGAACCGGTTCAACTCCTAGTAGGGAGCAAGAACCTGGAAGCCCGGGAGGATGGAATCTATGCCACCGCGGATGGGATTCTGAAGATTCAAGAGGGGAAAGTTTCTGTAGAGGAAATCCTTCAGATCTCCGGGAACGTAGATTACCATACAGGCAATATCGATTTTCCGGGAGATCTTATCATAGGGGGCGACATTCAAGAGGGATTCAAGGTCCGTGCCGGTGGTACGCTTCTCTGCGATGGAACCATCTACGCTTCGGACATCTTCTGCAAGGGAGATCTCATCGTGAAAGGGGGGATCATCGGGAAGGGCAAATCGAAGGTAATTGTGGAAGGGTCGATCCAGGTTCGGTTCCTCGAGCACTGCTACATCGAATCGAAGGGGAACGTGTATTCAGAGGTAGGGGCCCTGCATTCCATCGTGTATACCCTGGGTAAGTTCCAGACAGGCAAAAAAGGCCTCGTGGTAGGAGGGAAAATCTATGCCCAGGAAGGAATTTACGCGGCAATAATCGGGACCCTCTCAAGCCCGAAAACAGAACTTCTTCTCGGTAACGATTATCAAGTACATCGAAAGCTGGAATGGATCCGGGACAAAAGCATCGAAATTTCTGTAAAATTAAAGGAAATAGATCAGACATTGAAACGGGACCCTCGAAACGCAGAACTTGTCTCCATAAAGGAGACTCTGCACAAAAATTTTCGAACCTTGGCGGATGCATCCCAGCGCCTTATCCATTTTTTAACCCGAAACGAGAAAGCCCGCCTACAGGTCTGGGGCATGATCGTTCCCGGAACCTACATCGAAATCTGCAACGTTTCCTTCATCGTTCCCCGTATTCTGAAAAGGGTTACCCTCTATCTGAATCGGAAGATGGGGAGGGTGGAAATGCAACCTTTTACCGCTAATGAATCCTGAGGAGGTATCGGTATGGAGAAAAAGAGTATCATCATCGAAGTGTTACGGTCACATGAGAAAGAATTGTTACAGGAATGGCAACGGGAAGGGCTTACCCCTGGAACATTCCGCACAGATTTAGTTAGCTCTGATGAGCTAAAACAACAGATGGAGCTTTTTTTCGAGCACCTGCTAGAGGCGTTGGAAAAGGACCATGAAGGTGAAATCTCCCAGGAAAACTGGAAACCGGTGCGTTCATTCCTGGCAGACCTTTCACGCTCCCGGGCGAGGCAGGGGTTTACCCCCACAGAAACGGCCCTGTTCGTGTTTTCATTAAAACGACCCATCTTTCGTTTGTTGCAGGACTACTTGAAAGACAATCCTGCGCGTTTGGGGAAAGAGCTATGGAACATCAATGCTCTCCTCGACAAGCTCGGCCTATTTACCACAGAAACATACATCAAATCGAAGGAAGAGATCATTCGCCGCCAGCAGGAAGAAATGCTTGAACTTTCTACCCCTGTGGTAAAGATCTGGGAACAGATTGTTGCAGTGCCTCTGATCGGTACTTTGGACAGCGCCCGTACCCAAACGGTAATGGAAAACCTGCTGCAGGAAATCGTGAATGTATCGGCAACCGTAGCCATCATCGATATTACCGGTGTACCCACCGTGGATACCCTGGTGGCTCAACACTTGATCAAGACAGTATCCGCCGCCCGACTGATGGGAACGGAGTGCATCATTAGCGGGATTCGTCCCCAAATTGCCCAGACCATGATCCATCTGGGGGTCTCTTTCCAGGATATCACTACCAAGGCAACCCTAGCAGAAGCCATCAAGTATGGCCTTTCCCGGGTAGGGTACCGTATTTCGAGAATAGAATCTTCCAGGCAGTAGGAGAGGAGCCATCGCAATCTATGGAACGAATTCCGATCCTGAAACTAGGCAACTTTCTCCTTGTTTCCATTCAGGTAGACATGCATGACCAGCTTGCTCTAAACCTGCAGGAAGAACTTACTGCACGGATAGTGCAGGATAACGCAAAGGGTGTCCTGATCGATATCTCGGCCCTGGAAGTAGTGGACTCTTTCATCGGCAGAATGCTGGCCAACATCGCTTCCATGGCAAGAATTCTGGATGCAGAGACTGTGGTGGTAGGGATGCGGCCCGCGGTTGCCATAACCATGGTTGAACTCGGCCTCTCCCTTCCCGGGGTTCGAACCGCACTGAACGTTGAAAAGGGGATCGAGATCCTAACTAGCCTGATTACGAGAGACACCGATGAACATCCTGCGGAGTGAAACCCTTCCCCTGCAAAGTTCGGACGACATCGTCCGCGCCCGCCAGGCTGTACGTGTCTGGGCTGTAGAGATAGGGTTCAGGCTGGTGGATCAAACGAAAATCGTTACAGCCGCTAGCGAACTAGCACGGAATGTCTGCGATCATGGAGGGGGGGGGATACTCCGTATAGAAGTGGTAGAAGACGGGGAGCGGAAAGGACTCCGGCTCACCTTTCAGGATCAAGGGCCCGGCATTCCCGATATCGATTTGGCCATGAAGGATGGGTATTCCACAATGGGAGGGCTAGGACTAGGGTTAGGGGGTGCGAAACGGCTTGTGAACGCGTTCCATATCGAATCTGCCATCGGGAAAGGAACCACCGTTTCAGTGATAAAATGGGCATGAAACGTGCATGAAAGACGTACTACGCATTGCAGTGGAAGAACCGTCTCAGGTAGGAGAAGCACGACGACTCGCCATTGCGTTGAGTAGAGCTTTTCATTTTCAGGAGATCGATATAGGGAAGATTGCTCTCCAGATCACCGAACTGGGTACAAACCTGGTAAAACACACCCAGGGAGGAGAAATCATCCTGCGCAGTCTAGATTGTTTAGACAGTCATGGAATCGAAATAATCGCCTGGGACCGAGGACCCGGTATACCCGATATCCACCTGAGCTTGCAGGACGGGTACTCTACCAGAGGGAGCCTGGGAATCGGGTTGGGGGCAGTGTACCGGAGTTCGCCCCTATTCGATCTATATACCCAGGAGAATAAGGGAACGGTAATCTGCACACGTCTCTGGGCAAAGGAACCGAAGAATCCTCTACCTCCCCGGGCCTTCGAGGTGGGGGCTATCCAATTCCCCAAAGAGGCAGAAGAAATCTGCGGGGATGCCTGGACGGTGCACCAAACCTCGGAACGATTCATTTGCATCGTTGCCGACGGGCTGGGACACGGGGAAGCCGCGGCGGAAGCAGCTACTGATGCCGTGAAATTATTTTGTGATTCGGTAAACCTATCCCCATCTTCGATTCTTGAAAAGATTCATAAGGGATTACGGAGTACCCGGGGAGCCGCTGTAGCGATCGTTTCCATAGAGCGAAACGCAAAAATCCTCAAGTTTGCAGGGGTAGGAAATATTTTCTGTCGGATCGCTTCCTCCACGGGAGTCCGCTCCCTCCTATCCCACAACGGGATTGTGGGAGGGGTTACTCCGAAAATTCAGGAGTACGCCTATCCCTGGAACGAATCAGATGTTCTATTGATGAATACCGATGGATTGAAAAGTCAGTTTACCTTGGAAGAGTATCCCGGGCTCCTCTACCACCATCCTTCCACCATTGCTGCGGTACTGTTTCGGGATTATAATCGAAAATCGGATGACAGTACAATTTTGGTAGTAAAGGAACGAAAAGGGTCTTTATGGCAGAGCAGTATTCCATCCTGACACTTTCTATCCGCTATGAGCACGATGTGGTACTTTCCAGGCAACGGGCCCGCACTCTGGCCGCCCTTTTAGGATTCGATACCACGGAGCAAACCCGGATCAGTACCGCGGTATCCGAGATCGCTAGAAACGCCTTTGTGTATGCCGCCGGAGGAGAGGTTCGGTACAACATCGTGGGATCAAAAAAACCGCAGGAGTTCAGTATCACAGTGAAAGATTCAGGTCCGGGCATTTCCAACCTAAAAGACATTCTAGAGGGTAGGTACCAGTCATCCACGGGCATGGGATCGGGGATACTCGGCTCGAAACGGCTAATGGATACTTTCCAGATTCAATCGATCCCGGGTAAGGGGACAACGGTTAAAATGGGGAAATATCTTCCCAACTCCGCGCCCCTCATTACCCCAGAGATTATCGGTCATATTACTCTTGAACTCGGAAAGCAGCGTCCCCAGGATCCTTTTCAGGAGATCCAGCAGCAGAACCAGGAACTGATTCGAGCCATGAACGAGCTACAGAACCGGCAGGAACAGTTGGAACGGTTGAATCGAGAACTATCTGACACAAACCGGGGAGTTGTTGCCCTCTATGCAGAACTAGAGGAAAAAGCCGCATCCCTCCAAAGTGCAAACGAAGTGAAAACTCGCTTCCTCTCCAACATGAGCCACGAGTTTCGTACTCCCCTGAACACGATCCTCTCCCTATCCCAGCTTCTTTTAGACAGGGTAGACGGTGAACTGTCGGAAGAGCAGGAAAAACAGGTGCTATTCATTAAAAAGGCCGCGGAAAACCTGTCGGAGTTGATCAACGACCTGCTAGACCTTGCAAAAATCGAAGCCGGGAAAACAACCCTATCCCTATCGGAGTTCTCCGTGAAAGACCTCTTCAGTATCCTGCGCGGTATGCTGAAACCGATCCTCGTGAACCCGGCAGTTGCCCTTGTCTTCGAAGACCCCGATCCGGAGATAACTCTATCTAGCGACGAAGGAAAGGTCTCCCAGATCTTACGAAACTTTCTTTCCAATGCAATCAAGTTCACCGAACGGGGAGAAATACGGGTACGGGCAGAAAAAAAGAAGGGAGAAAAAACGATTCGACTATCCGTCACAGACACCGGAATTGGTATCCCCAAGGAGTTCCAGGCTAAGATCTTCGAAGAATACTATCAGATCAATACGCCCCTCCATAAAAAGCACAAGGGAACAGGCCTTGGACTCGCCATTTCGAAGAAGCTCGCCGAACTGCTGGGAGGAACCATTACCCTGGAAAGCGAACCGGGGATCGGTTCTACCTTTACGCTGGTCCTGCCGGTCACACATCCCCAGAGAACCGAGAAGTTCCAAAAGGTACAGGATGCTCAAAAAACCATGGATCCCCTGCGGGAACCGGTGTTACTCATCGAGGACGAGGAGAGCGTCGCTCTTTTATACGAAAAGTATTTGAAAGGTTCGGGGTTTCAACTTATTCATTTCCGTTCCTTGAAGGAGGCGAGGCAATTCCTTGCAACGCAACCCCCCTACGCCATTCTTCTGGATATCCTTCTGCCATCCGAGGATGGATGGGCATTTTTGACCGAGCTGAAGTCAGATCCTCGAACCCAATCCATACCGGTCCTGGTGGTCAGCGTCTTAAAGGAACACGACAAAGGAATGTTTCTGGGAGCGGAGGACTTCTGCACTAAACCTCTTGACCGTAAATGGCTTCTGCAGAAACTTCGTACCATCGAGCAACGTTCTCCCCTCCAAAAGATACTCGTTATCGACGATGAGGAAGCCCCTCGATATATTTTGAAATCGCTCCTCGCGGGAACGAAATATCAGATACTTGAAGCGTCCGGAGGTGAAGAAGGCATTCGTATTGCGGCGAAAGAAAAACCCCAAGTGATCTTCCTGGATCTGGTGATGCCGGGAATGGATGGGATAGAAACCTTGCACCGTTTAAAGAACTCCCCCGACACCCAAAACATCCCTGTGCTTATCCTTACCTCTAAAGTCTTAGAAGAAAAGGAAAAAGCCCGGTTGAAAGAATCCGTAATGGAAGTGCTTTCGAAAATATCCTTGACCCGGGAATCTGTATTTCAGCCTTTACGGGACGCACTCTTTGGGCTTAGAATACAACCACATGAAAAAAAGTAGAGGTACTCAATGGAATACACGATCCTGGTGGTAGACGACAACGATCTACAACGCTACTCCGTGGTAAGAACCCTTAAATCCGCCGGTTTCCAGGTAGTTGAAGCGCACCATGGCACCGAGGCCCTGCAGAAAGCGCGGCAGGGGGTAGATCTGGTAATCTTGGACATCAATCTACCTGATATAGACGGATTTGAAGTATGCAAACGTTTAAAATCCGATCCATCCACCAATTCCATCCCCGTACTGCATCTGACGGCCACATACCTCCGCACCGAGGATAAGGTGAAAGGGCTCGAGGGGGGGGCCGACGGATACCTTACCCAACCGGTAAAGCCCGCAGAACTCATCGCAACTTCCCATGCCCTGATTCGGATGAAGAAGGCCGAAACATCCCTTCAAAAAATGTTGCACGAGAAGGAACTCCTGATCCAGGAACTGTACCACCGTGCCCGAAATAATATGCAGGTGATAGCATCCCTTCTACAGCTCTACTCCGATAGATGTAAGGATCCCAAAGGGCGGGCTGTGTTGAAGGAAATAGAGGCAAAGATCCATGTGATGGCATTGGCCCATCAAAAATTGTATGAATCGGAAAACCCTTCCTACGTAAATCTCCATGAATACCTGAAAGACATTACCTTGATTGCACCAGAAGCAGACCCCGACATTTCTTCGCGGACCACGATCTCCTACCAAGGAGAGGCCGCCCTGGTTCTGGTCGATACAGCCATCCCCCTCGGTTTGGCGGTGCATGAGTTCCTCACCAACGCCATACGGCATGCTTTTCCCAATGGAAAAAGAGGACAGATCGATGTTCACCTCAGGAAAGGTTTGCAGGGAGAGATCTCCATCGTTATACAAGACAACGGTGTGGGCTTACCGCAGGACTTTTCTATCGAAAAGCATGGCAAATTAGGGCTATCTCTAGCCGCAACCCTTATCCAAAACCAATTGGGAGGGAAACTCACTTATGAAAGCAAACGAGGGACCACCTGGCATATAGAGATAGATAAAGAACTGTATACGCCCAGGGTTTGAGAGTGGATTCCGATGGGAAAACGAATCACGAGTCTGGAGGACGAGGTTCTCTGTGCGTTGAGCCTGAAACAGTACCTATCTTCACTCCCCTTGACAGAAGGCTTCGAAACACTATCATCTGGATCATGATTCCCGAACGAGTCCAGAAGGTACTGGAAGCTCATGGGTTGGTAGCCCTCGAATTCGAACCCGGTTCCACCCCCACAGCCGAAATGGCCGCATCCCGTATCGGAGTCCAGGTGGGGCAAATCGCGAAATCGATTCTTCTCCATGGGAAAGACGGTAAGTACCGAATGGTGGTGCTGGCAGGGGACAAAAAGCTTCAGAACAATAAACTGAAGGCCCTCTTTGGAGTAAAAACCAGCATGGCAGGACCGGAAGAAACGTTACAGGTTACAGGCTTTCCCCCGGGCGGAGTGTGCCCCTTTGGCCTCGATGGAACCCTCGAGATCTACCTCGACAAAAGCCTCGAGAAGTACGAAACGATCTACCCCGCGGCAGGTACAGATTCTACAGGAGTTCCCTGTACCTTCCAACAGCTTCTGGAAATCACGGCTGCCACCCTCTGCGATGTTGCCGACTCATGAAGTTGTCCACCCGTACCCGGTATGGTTTACGCCTCATGTACCATCTAGCCCTGCGATACAACCAGGGCCCCATTCAGCTATCGGAAATCGCGGAAACCGAGGATGTTTCCGAAAAGTACCTGGGGCAGATCGTAATCCATCTGCGGGCCGCTAAACTGATCCAATCCCATCGGGGGGCCCAGGGAGGGTACTTTCTAGCTAAGCCCCCGGCCCGAATTACCGTGTACGAAATCGTCCAAGCCCTCGAAGGGGATATATCCATCGTAGGTTGTACGGAGAACCCCGACTCCTGCGAGCGGAGCGGTGAGTGCGCTGCCACCGAAGTGTGGAAAGTCCTGAGCGATGCCATCCGCAAAACCCTCGAAGGGATCAGTCTGGAAGATATGCTGCAGATGGGAAGGGCGAAGGGCTCATTGCTGGATTTTTCCATCTAGCTTTAGTCTGTAATTCTCATGTTGAGGTGGGCATATAGAACAGTGGTCATTGATCAACATGAAGATTGCTGGTTTTTAGTCCCTTGACTTTCCCGCCCAAGTTAATTACTACTAATTAGGTAGTTTTTGTAGCAATTTCGACCAAGGAGGCTCCATGCGCGTCTTCCCCTCGGTAACCGCACTCATCGGCAACACCCCCCTTGTGCAGCTAAACCGAATCGGTAAAGGGTATCCTGGCAAAATCGTAGTCAAATTGGAATCCGCTAACCCAGGGTCCAGCGTGAAAGATCGGATTGCCCTGGCCATGATCGAGGATGCCGAAGAAAAGGGGCTTATCGACAAAGACACTGTCCTCATCGAACCCACCAGCGGGAACACGGGAATAGGGCTTGCCATGGTGGCTGCCGTAAAAGGGTACCGGCTGATCCTCACCATGCCGGAAACGATGAGCGTGGAACGGAGAAAACTCTTGAAAGCCTTGGGTGCCGAAATTGTTCTGACCGACGGGACCCAAGGAATGGGGGGTGCCATTCGGGAGGCGGAACGACTGTTGGCCCACTACCCAAAGAGCTTCATGCCCCAACAGTTCAGAAACCCTGCCAATCCTGCCACGCACCAACGAACCACTGCCCTCGAGATCTGGAATGATACAGAGGGAAAGGTGGATATTTTCGTGGCAGGTGTGGGAACCGGGGGAACTATCAGCGGGGTAGGAAAGGTTCTGAAAGCGAGGAAACCCGTCCATGTAGTGGCGGTAGAACCGGACCGTTCTCCCGTCCTGTCCGGCGGGCAGGCAGGTCCGCATCGGATCCAGGGGATCGGGGCCGGGTTCGTTCCTCAAGTGCTCTGCCGGGAGGTGATCGACGAGATCATTCGGGTAACGGATGAGGATGCGTTACAGACCGCGCGCCGACTCGCCAAGGAAGAGGGGATCCTCGCGGGGATTTCCTCAGGGGCAGCTCTCCACGGAGCTCTTGAAGTAGCCAGTCGTCCGGAATCCGCAGGGAAACTGATCGTGGTAGTCCTTCCCGACACGGGGGAACGGTACCTTTCCACCTCCCTGTTCGAAGATTGAATAGTTCAAATTAAATCTATCGAAAGCGGCTTGGAGCGGGAATATACACCTATTTTCTAAAAACCACCTATTCGAAAAAGGACCTATTAAAGGCCCCAACCTCTTCTACCCGAACCGGCCCAGGATGTAGTCTTCCGTTTCTTTCAACTGGGGCTTCACGAACATTACCCCCGTGGGAGCGTACTCCACGAGTCTTCCCATGTACATGAACGCGGTGTAATCGCTCACCCGGGCGGCCTGCTGCATGTTATGGGTCACGATAAGGATCGTATACTCTCCCCGTAGTTGATGGATCAGTTCCTCCACCTTGGCTGTGGCGATGGGGTCGAGGGAGGAAGCGGGCTCGTCCATCAGAAGCACCTCCGGATCCGCGGCGATAGCCCTGGCGATGCAGAGTCGCTGCTGCTGGCCTCCCGATAGAGTAAAAGCACTGTCCTGTAGCCGGTCCTTCACCTCGTCCCAGAGAGCTGCCCCCCTCAGGGAACGCTCGCACACCTCATCCAGCACCCGCCTGTCCCGGATTCCGTCGATACGGAGGGGGAACACCACGTTCTCGTAAATGCTCATGGGAAAGGGGTTTGGTTTCTGGGCTACCATCCCCATCCGCTTCCGCAGTTCGATCACGTCCACATCGGGCGCGTAGATGGAATCCCCATTGAGGAGCATATCCCCCGAGATTCGTACCCCATCGATCAGGTCGTTCAGCCGGTTCACCGAACGGAGGAGAGTCGATTTCCCACACCCCGAAGGCCCGATTAAAGCCGTGACTTTCCCTTTTGGGATATCCATTCCGATCCGAAAGAGCGCCTGCGTTTTCCCATACCAAAGATTGAAATCCACGATCCGAAGAACGACATCGGTTTCCGGAATTTCGTTAAATACGGGGTGAATGGCTGGCGTAAAATCCACCCCTTCGGCAATTTTTGCGAGAGCTGAAGAAGAGGCAAGGTATCCCGTTCCATCCCCTTTATTTTTTACCGTCTGTATCATACGTGCTTCCATATCGCTTCCCTCCCTATACATCTCGAGCGATCACTTTCCGGTATAAGCGATTCCTAAGGTAGATCGCTGCCAGATTCAATACGAAAATGATCAGGATCAAGAGTAGCGTGGTGGTAAACACCATGGGTTTGGCCGCTTCGCTGTTCTGACTCTGAAACCCTACATCGTAAATATGAAAACCCAGATGCATGAAACTCCTTTCCAGATGGATGAAGGGAAAGTTCCCATCGATGGGGAGTTCCGGAGCGAGTTTTACCGCCCCTACCAGCATTAAGGGGGCTACCTCCCCTGCTCCTCGCGCCATGGCGAGGATCATCCCAGTAAGGATGCCCGGTAGTGCCCGGGGGATCACGATTCTTTGAATCGTTTGCCACTTACTCGCCCCGCACGCGTATGCCCCCTCCCGCATCGAATTGGGAACCGCCGCCAGGGCTTCTTCCGAAGCTACGATCACCACCGGCAGGGTCAATAGCGCCAGGGTCAAAGAGGACCAAAGGATTCCGCCCGTACCGAATGTGGGATTGGGTAGTTTGGCGGCGAAAAAAAGCTGGTCTATGGTGGTACCCAAGAAATAGCAGAAGAACCCTAGCCCGAACACTCCGAACACGATGCTAGGTACCCCTGCCAAATTGTTCAGCGCGATCCGTACCGCGCTCACCAGAAACCCTGCCTTGGCGTACTCTCGCAGGTATAGGGCGGCAATGACCCCCAGGGGGGATACCACGAGGGACATGAGAAGGGTCATCACCACGGTACCGAAGATAGCGGGGAATACTCCTCCCTCACTGTTCGCCTCCCTAGGCTCCGCGGTGAGGAACTCGACCCACCGATCTATGTATATCGAAAGGCGTTGGAACCATCCTAACTGGTTCGCAGGATACCCCCGAACAATGGCGGAAAGGGGGAGGGAGACAACATTCCCGTCTGAAACTTTCATTAGGACTGAGTATCGTTGATTTTCTTTCTTCAATTCTTCGATCTGTGAGCGTACCTTATTGTACTCGACCTCTATCTTTTCCTTCAAAGCATGGTACGCGGCCTGTTCTTTCTGTAGCGATCGCTCCAGGGATTCGCGGGATTCAGATGTGGCTTTCCGGAGCTTCAGTTCCTTGTCCCGTACGGCAAGACGGGCCTGTTCCAGCCGATAATTCAGAGAACCCAGAACCTCTTTCTCCAGATGATGGATTTTATCCCGTCTTTTTTTAACCTCCAGAAAGTGTTTCCGAAACAGACGATACGATTCTTCCGGTCCTTCGGCGATAGTTTTCGTGTCCAATTGAAATCCCGCGGGTATCCCATAGAAACGTCCCCAAGAAACACGCTCCCATACGAAGGCCCAGTCAGGATAGGTAGTTTTCCCGATCTGAAAATCACTCACCCAGTTGAAATGGGTATTGGTCAGTTCGTAGTTACCGGTGCGAACCAGGTAGCGCTCCGAAACGCCCTGTCGGGCTTCCAAATATTGACTCGCTTTTTTTCGAAACTCATCGGGCAATTCCGAAACCTGTTCCCGGGAAGGTTTGTAGGTTTCAACCCGGGTCACTTCTCCCAAATGAGTTTTCCCGTCCAGGGTTTCGTACTGGACAATCTTAAGGGGCCAAAAGGTTAGGGAACCAATGATAAGAACGAGAACTATAACGCCAACCACCATAGCTAGGGCTACCCCGAGCAATCCCCCCATCAACCATAAAAAGGGGGTCCCATGGGCATGAAGGGGTACAGAACGCTGAAGTACTCTCTTTCTTTCCGTAGACAAGCCTTCTGTGGCAACTGGATTTACGGTTTCTACCTGCATATTCCCTCTATACGAAGCTCACAACTGGTAAGAACGAGTCCGGAAACGCATCCTCTGGATTTCCGCAATGGTGTTTACCAAAAAGGTAATGATAAACAATGTCAAAGCAGCCAAAAAAAGGATCCTATAATGGGTGCTTCCCACCACCGCCTCGGGAAGTTCCACGGCAATATTTGCCGACAAGGTGCGGAACCCATTGAAAGGATTCCATTCCATGATGGGGGTATTTCCCGTAGCCATCAACACAATCATAGTTTCCCCCACGGCGCGGCCAAAGCCGATCATCACGGCGGAGAACAAGCCACTCATCGCTGTGGGAATTACCACACGCACCGTAGTCTGCCAGGGGGTGGCTCCCAACGAAAGGGCTCCCGCCCGTAAAGAGTTCGGCACACTCTTCAATGCATCGTCAGCAATGGTATAGATGATGGGGATGATGGCAAATCCCATGAGGAATCCGACTACCAGAGAGTTCCGCTGCACATAGGTGCCCAACAAACGTCCAACCAGGGGAAAAGAATTTCGGGGATCTACCCCTATTCTGTCCAGCGTCAAAGATACACCAATAGCCACGACTACCGAGAAAAGGCCGCTCGCTACCATTTTTAAAGAGTCGACCGCTGCGGGAGACAATTTTCGTTTTTCGAGGGACTCTATCCATGTCCGGATCCAGGGAATCTGAGTGACTCTGTGTATGACTAATCCCCCTGCCAGTACGGCAATCGGCAGCAATAGAAGAAACCATCCAGGTGAACCCTGCCCTTTCTGTCCATCCAGCCAGCTTTTCAAGTCCCCGTAGAATAGAACTCTCTCCAGCAGAGGACCGCCCGCTATCGAAAGAACGATTCCTGTCGGAAGAGATATGGCGAGGAGAATGTAGAACTGGAAGCGAGAGGAAAGCACAAACCAGCGTTTGGGAAAAAGTTGAACCACATAGCCGGATAGAAAAAATGTAAAGGGTACGCAGTACAGACTGAGAATAATTGTTGGGACCCGATTCTCCACGTAAGGAGCGATTACCAGGGCGGCCAGAAAACCCAACACGACACTGGGAAGACTGGCCATCATTTCAATCAACGGTTTAATCCGAGCTCGCAAATCCGGGTGGAGAAACTCGCTGGTGTAAATTGCAGCCAGCAGCGCGATGGGAACCCCGAACAGCAGAGAATAGAAGGTCGCTTTCAGGGTGCCGAATATAAGGGGAATCAGACCAAACTTCGGTTCGAAAGAATCTGTCCCACTGGAAGACTGCCACACGTGTTCCTTTTCCGCGTTCCCCTCATACAGGATAGGGGTAAACAAAGCCTTAAGGGAGAATTCCGGTTGCCCCTCTTTCAATGTGTAGAACGCAAAAGTCCCATTTTCCCCCCACCCTCCTAGTCCATCATCCTTCGGTGCCAGAAGAACCCGCTCTATGGGTTCATTGGGGAAGACCTTTACTTCCGCTAATACCCGCTCGCTGGTAAGGTATACTACCCGGCTGCTTCCGTCTTTGTACCCTATCGCCAAAAGGCGTTTTCGCGTGGAAGGAACGATGGAAGTAACCTCGGAATGATGCTGGAACAGATGGGAATTGATTAGAGTAAGGGTTTCACCCGTGCGACCTAAATGCCAACTGCACACCCTACCCACAGTATCCCCGGTAACGATGGTTCCTCTTCCTAGAAGGATGACCGCGGAGGTGATCTGTGCCTGGTGCTGATCCTTTTTAGAGGCAGGAAGGAGGCTGAACAGGTTTCCTTTCTCCAATATCTTGGCTTCCTCGAGGTGAGCGGGGGAGGCAGGGGCAACTTCCCCGCCTTGCATGCCCGTTGCGACGGGGAGGTTCAAATCCAGCCGCAAAAAATTCCCATCCTTCCACAGAAGGAAGGCCATATCCCCCGAACCGAGGAGGAAAAAATGGTGGGGTATTCCTTTCCCAGAGTCCACCGGCACTTTTATATCTTTTTCTTCTACCTCGAGAGTTTCTTCCCCTGTCAACAAATTCGTTTTCTTCGTGACTGACCGGAGAAATAGAACCTCGTTGGCGTAGTACCCCGCGACAATCGGTCCGGATGGACGATCTACCCGGTCGATCAGCACGACGGGTTCCCTGAAATAACCCTTGATAGGTTTTTCCATCTCTATGGATACTTCCTGGACCCGCAGTTGTCCCTCCTGAGTTTTAAGAGCCGCTTTTCCCTCCCATAGAAAAATACCCTTATCCGGAAGTTTCTTTCCACCCTCTTCCAGATCGGAAAGATTCAGGTATCGAGAATTGAAAATAATTCTCCCAGCCTGCGTTGACCCATCTTCAAACCCAGCCAACACGGTGCCTGTCTCCCGATTGTATGTGAATGTACGGGGGATCTGTTCGAACAAAAGGTATTCATCCAAGGGTTGCCCTGTGGGGAAAAAAAACGACTGCACATACCGTTCGTTCAAAAGGCCATGTATCCCCAGAGCGTGAAATGAGTCCACCTCTATGAAGGACCACCGTTCACTTTTTTCAGATTTCGCCCCAGGGAACAACGTAACGGAGTGATGAAATGTCGCAGAACCTTGTTGGAATAGAGGCGCTACGACAGAAGCAAGGAACACGAACACGAGGGACACGGCAAGGATAATTCCGATCCCTCCTATCGTAATGATTCCCCTGGACACGTGGTCCAGGAGAATCACGGAAGGTCTGGTTTTTCGCGTGCGTCGTTTTACCTGTACCTGTTGATGATCCATTTCTAGCGTATACCTACTTTAGCCAATTCCTGTTGTGCAATGGCAGCGGTAACAGGGAAATACCCATCCTTCACCACATCCGACTGCCCTTCCCGGGAAAACATGTACCGGATGAACTCCCGTCGTAAGGGGTCCAATTGGCTGCCGGGCTTGTAATTCACGTAGTTGTAAAGGAAGCGCGCCAGAGGGTAATCTCCCGTGTAGGCATGGCTGGGATCCGCAGGTACATAGGGCTTGCCCGGAGCCGCTGCCAACGGAACCGCCAGCACGTCCGCGGTGAGGTATCCGATACCACCGTACCCAATAGCAAACCGGTCAGAGGCAACTCCCTGCACCACGGAGGAAGTTCCAGGCTGCTCTTTCACAGTAGGCTTGTAATCCCCATTGAACAGGGCGTGTTCTTTGAAATAACCGTAGGTCCCCGAGGCGGCATTCCGTCCATACAGGTCGATGGGTTTGTTCGCCCATTCGCCGGTCAGTCCCAGATCTCCCCAGGTTCGGATATCTTTCGGGTGTCCGCCCCGGCGGTTTACCGAGAAGATGGCATCCACTTCCTGTAGGGTCAACCCTCGTTTGGCTATGGGATTGTCCTTATGGACAAACACGGCCAACATGTCGATGGCTGTCCGTAACCCAACGGGCGGATACCCATACTTCTTCTGAAAGTTGTCGATCTCCGCAGACTTCATAGGCCGGCTCATGGGTCCGAATTGCGCCGTTCCCGCGATCAGAGCGGGAGGAGCCGTGCTGGAACCCTTCCCTTCGATCTCGATCTTCACGTTAGGATACATTTTCGTGAAACCTTCCGCCCATAGGGCCATCAGGTTGTTCATCGTATCGGAACCGATACTTTTCAGGTTCCCCGATACCCCTTGCACCTGCCGGTACGAGGGAATTCCAGGATCCACCCGTACCTGAGCCATTGCCACAGAGGCTACCAGGATTAGGAGCCCCAGCAACAACGATAGTCGTCCGATTCTCATTTTTTTCCTCCTAGGGAAATTTCTACGGAGCGGTTTCAAGGCTATGCGTTCACCCTGGTCCGCGTCCATCTGCGAATAGAATCAGGAGGAATTGTTAGGAAACTGTTAATAAAGAATTATATTTATGTGAAAAAATGGGTTAGGACCGTCATCTACCGGGGCCGTTTTCAGTGCCCCCGAGCTTGCTTTTAATGCCCCCGCACTCTGTATTTGGCGGTTTTTTCTGTACTTGTGCCGATTCCTTCCCCGCTCCAGAGCTTCATGTAGGTGGCTACCGTAGGGGCGCCGGATGCCAGCACGGTGCGGTGAACAGTGGCGGCCACTTCCATAAGCTTGTCCAGGGGCCCTTCCACCACCGTCTCGAAGGGCCCTACGGTGTAGGATAGCCCTGCGGCATCTATCGCCTGGATCGCCCGATCCACTATCTCCCACATCCTGTCTCGTTCCAGGATCCCGAAGGGCAACACCTGGATTGCCAACGCAGAGGGAGTGTTCCCTAATTCCAGTCTTTTGTCAGTACTCATTCTTTTCCCCCACGCTCTATGTCATGCGCATCCCCTATCGTAGCTTGTACACATTCCGCGCCTCTTTTACCTCATTGACTCGCATTCTATGACAGCTGGAAGGTGAATCGTCCCAAATAGATCAAAATCAAGAAGGTTCCAGCGGCCACACAGAACCCAACAAGGCAATACACGGTATCCTTCCAGGTCCACTGAATGTTTTTGATGAAGGTCCGATTCGCTGCCTCATCGATACCCCGGGCAGCCATGGAAAGGGAAACCCTCTCTCCATGCCGCACCGCACCGGAGAGTAACGTGACCGCTGCCCGGAGGAATCCTCTGAAGGGTTTTCCCACGCCTCCGGAACGTACAGCATGGGTATGCCGGATGATCTCGAGGTCCCGCTTCAACAGGGGAATCACGTTCCATCCGGCAAAGAGGGCAAAGCCCAGGCGAGGAGGGAGTTTCAAGTTTTGCATGAGGGATCGGATCAGATCGTAGGGATCCACCAGCAGGATGTATCCCACCGAAAGGGAAACGAGAGCGGTACTCCGAAGGAATACAGCCACCCCTCGCTGAAATCCGTTCACCCCTTTCGCGGGGAAAAGCACATTCAATAGGAATAACCCCACTCCCACCCCCGAAAGGATTCCCACGGTTACGAGATACCTCCGTACATCCACCCGGCCGGCTACCGCAAGATTCATCATTCCCAAACAGAAGAATAGGACAGGGGTAGTGGTATCGAAGGCCAACAGTACCGGAATAAGGAGGAAAAAGGTTACAAGGAGAATCGCCAGGGGATTACGCCGGGCAGTAGACGTATGCATGCTTTTCCTCCCGGACTAACTGTCCTTCCTTTAGGGTATATACCGTGTCTGCCGTTACCTCGGCAAAAGCCCGATCGTGGGTAACCAACAGAACTCCCGCTCCCTCCTCTACGAGAGATCGAAGATCTTCCCTGAGGAGGGCTTTTGCCTCATCGTCCAACCCATAGGTGGGTTCATCCAAAAGGTACAGGGGCCGTCGAACCGCAAAGGCCACCGCGAGGTTCAGCCTCCGCTTTTCCCCTTCACTGAGTCGAAAGGGATGAGCCTGTAGCCGGTGAGACAGGCCAAACCGCTTGGCAACTTCTTCGATTGTGGAAGGCCCATACCCAAGTTTGGGAAGCCCGCCTCCAAGTTCTTTGGAAAGTTCGGCCGCACCCGCTACGAGTTCTTCCCTCACCGTCTCGGCCAGGAACATGTGCTCGGGATTTTGGGGAACCAGCATGAAGAGAGGATAGAAGGCCTCCTTTGAAAGGGTGGCGATATCCTTTCCTTGGATGAACACCCGACCCTTCTCGACAGGGAGTCTGCCGGAGATCTTACCTAGAAGAGTGGTTTTCCCCGCTCCACTGGGACCCAAAAGGGCCACCACTTCGCCGGCGCTTACTGTCAGATGGAGATCGTGGAAGAGTTCAGTAGAACCTTTTTGCCCCCCTTTCCTGTCTAGCGGCCATCGGTGGGAAAGGCCTGATATTTCCAGGACCGGAACCAAAGAACCGCCCACCCCTCCGTATGCGGGTTCCCCAACGAGGGGCATTTTGCCTCTGACAGCCGGTTTTTGCCTTCCGGATTCCCACCCTTTGGATTGCCGTCCCGCGGATTTCTGCCCCTCGGATCCTCGCCCCTCCGATTCCTGTACCCCAGATTCCTGCCTTCGCGCCGCCCTCCCCTCGGATCCTCGCCCTTCAGATTCCTGTCTCTCGGGGGTAAAGTCAGATTCATGCAGGCTGCCGTCCTCTTCCACTCGGTACGACCTACGACACACCCTGGAAGCCGCTTGAAGCCGGTGCTCCACCACTACGAGGGCTGTGTCGGGATGCAACAGATCGAGAGCTTCGAAGAAACGCTGGGAAGACACCTCGTCCAGGTACGAGGTTGGTTCATCGAGAAAGAGTACTTCCGGGTCCATGGCCAGGGCAGCGGCTAAAGAGACCCGCTGGCACTCCCCTCCAGAAAGACTCAACGGGTGACGTTCGGCGAGGTGGGCTATCCCCAATGCTTCCAGGGTTTCCCTTACCCGATTCCGAATCCACCCTGGATCCTTTCCCTGATTCTCCAGGGCGAAAGCCACTTCCTCCTCCACGGTGGGAGTCACCACCTGGGCTTCGGGATTCTGCAATACCACTCCCCTTCTACGGTAGAAGATTTCTCTTGCTCCTGAAAGAGTTCCTCCTACGTATTCGGGAGCGAGCCCCGAAAGGATCGCCAGGAGGGTGGACTTCCCGCTCCCTGACCTCCCCCGGAGAAGTATCCGGTCCCCCCTTCGAAGGGTTAGATGCACGTCCTTAAGGATGGGGAGCTTCGCTCCCCGATAACGGAAGCCCACGTGTTTCAATTGAACGAGGAGATCCATTTCTTTATCTACTTAGCGATCAGGGATTGCTGGCCGCTTCTTCGCCAGCCTCTTCGCCAGAGAGCAGGTTGGCTGTCACCCCTGTTTTCTGGATCCCCCTGCCGATTCGGTACGCGAGCCATCCGGCCCAGAACGCCCCGCCCGCTACGATACTCGCGAGTTGGATGGGCCATACCCAGGGTTGGAGAGTCCAGTACTGACTGTAGAAGAAATCCAGCACGTAGGAAAACACCCCCGCCACACTTCCGGCGAGAACCATGGTTTTGAGGTCCCACCGTTTGTACTTAGTTGCGGCAAACACCAGTTCGGAGCCCACTCCCTGCACGAGCCCCCAGATGGCCGCGGTAATCCCCCACTGGGTGATGAACCCTTCCAGTATGGCAGCCAGTAGCTCTCCCAAAATGGCCGAACCCCGTCTACGGATCAGGAAGGGCACCAGGGTTCCTCCAATAAACCATGTCCCCGCGAAGAGATAGTCTAGACCTATCGCTTTCAGGGGTGCCGTAAAGGAATGGAGGAATGTCCAGCCCCAGAAGAGAATCCCGATCGCGATGGACAGGATCACCAACACTACGATTTCGTTGAGTTTCCAGGAATTACTCCCAGCCATACAACCTCCTCCCGGAAGGTCCGGGTTCAAAGAGTAGTATTCGGCTGTGGGGATGAGAAGTCGTCGGATCCCTTCGCCGGCATTACCCGGATCAGGTTCAACGGGTGTAATCTCAGGCTCCTAACAGGAACCACCCCACACGACAGGGAAAATATACTGCCGGAGGTTCTAATGGGTCAAGGGATGGGAAGAGGGGTGGCCAAGACCATCTACAACACTAGGGCATGCTATTTTACGGAATCTTTAGCCAAAGGGGTCAATTTTTCTTGTTCTTTTTCATAAAATACCTCACCTCTACGTCGAATATGATCGAGCAGGGCAGGATCATGAATATCCTCAAATAGTGATAAATCGATAGTATAGGGTAGCACAAGATCATCGATGTCGTTCAGAATACTATAGAGCACATCCAGAGTTAACTCCTTCGTGCCTTGAAGGGTAAGATCTATATCAGATCCGCTCTTATAAGTGCCCTTTGCCCGGGACCCATACAGAATGGCCCGCTCCACCTGCGGATACCGTGCCAATACATTGCAGATACTCTGAATCGTAGCATCGGGAAGTCCGTATTTCATGCCTCTTATGCCTCATTTTCTCGTTTCAATGCATCGAGCTTGATCCAGAGAGCTTCAAATTCACACATATAAGTATTTCGTATCGCTAGTATAATTTTTTCTGCCGTTTCTTCATCATACGTATGTGAACTTAAATTTCGACTCTGAATCATGTTCATCCAAATTTCGCCATTTTCTATAAGACCCTTTTTAAAGGCTTCCCTGATCGTATCGCGGGAGCCATAGAGATTTTGAACTCCCCGACCTTCTAGAAAGTCTTTCAATGTATTCCATGCCAGTTCGTGGGTAAATTCAAAGGCTTTAATCAGTCCTTGCTCTTCCAGCCTGGTCAGGGGTCTTTTCTCTGCCAGTTGTACCCCAGCCTTTAATTGTGCAAAGGCTCTGGTAAAATTATTGAATCTTTGTATCCAACGTATATCTTCTTCATGCATTATGATTTCCTATAAGGTAAGTATATTACCTCTAGCGGCAAACTTACAATTGTATTGTCTCTAAGGATCGCAAGAAACGGTATGGCACGCCCCTAAACTCCTTACTTCCCGCTCCTAGACTCTACCCAGGTGGAAGACCCCATGAAGGAGGCACTTAGAAAACTGGCGGCGCAGGTTCACCTTTTGTAGCAGAAGCGGTTAGTGTATCAGGCAGTAAAACGGTCGCACCAACTCTACGACCAGTAACAACAGAGACATTCTCCCTCGCAATGGGGAGGATTCTCGCAGAAGGATGTACTACTGTCCGTGGAATCCTTCGACGTCCATGGAGTCCGCCGAACGGTTCCTGCTCCGGGTGTCTCACGTGCACGTCAAGGACGTGACCCCCCAACTGGCCGAGGAGGCACGGGGAAGGGACACAGGCATCGGCCTTAGTGCTTCAGCCATCGGCGGCGGAGTCAACGCCGAGGGCGTCAGACGGTGCGTCGAGATGCTAAAAAAAGGGGGTTTTTCCGGAGCGGTGAGCCTGGAATGCGACGCCCGGGGAGGACCCATCATGGAGGAGTCCCTGGTATGGTTCAGAGCACTTCTGGACGATCTGGAATATCCCCACGACTTGGGGAACCTGCAGGGCGGGGAAAACAAGAGGTAGCCTCTCGGAACGCCAATTTATTAAAAACAAACCGTTTTCTTACACAAATCCATTACCATAGGATGCATGAAAAGACCGCGATCGAAGCGCCCCGCTGTACCGTCCCCGGCTTTTCTAATCCTTCTCGTTTGGATGTCCTTTTCCCTTCCTATCCCTGGAGGCACCCTCTATGCGGAGAATCTTTGTGCCCAGAATCTCCAGAAGGTGCTTCCCCTCGGCTCGGAGGCCGAAAGGCTTGCGGATATCCTTCTTCACTATCAGGGTCGAGCACGCCCCTTTGCATCCTCCCCCCGCTCACAGGCAGAATTGCTTGGTGAAATCAACCGTATCGACGAAAATGCTCTTCCCCCAGCTGGGATAGCCGCATATCGCCGCCTCCGAGAACTCATCGCAGGCCGCTTCGGTCAGGGATCCCCCGGCCAACGTGCCTCCTGGCCGAGCGGAACCGGGTCCGCTGGACTATACGCGCTCGAAAAGCCCGAAACCCCTCTAGCAAGCATAGAGCCAGCGAAAGAGAGGGCCTTCGTCTTCAAGCAAGAAAAGGGTCTAATCTTCACTATTCGGCCCGAACTTAGTATCGAAGGATATTTACAAACCCGTGGGCATGAAACGGAGTGGGAATACCCTTTCAAAAAGCGCCGTCCCCTTGTATCCCTGCCCCTGGAGCTATGGGTGGGAAATCATATTTACGGACTTCTTGACCTATCGATCCGTAAAATCAATCCGGTATTTCCCGGAGTGGAAGATACCGTGGAACCGGTTCCCTATTCGAACCTTCCCACCGATATCCGAACCATCGACGGGAATCTGCCCTTCCGGGCATTCCTAGCTTTCGGGAGCGATTCCTGGGAGGTTCAGTTCGGCAGGGAACGCCTTTCCTGGGGGAACGGCAGGACGGGAAACTTGATCCTGGGGGACAACCCCCTGTTCTATAATGTTCTCCGATTCACCCTTCGGGGTCAGTTCCTCAAATTCTCAACCCTCTGGGCGAACATGGAAAGTTATACACCGACGGGCAATGGAGGGAATCTAGGAACGGGCGGGGGAGCAGTCCCTCGGGTGGAGCGAAATCTCCTGGGCCACCGGCTGGAGGTACGCCTCTGGGACCGGATCAATGTGGGGCTGACCGAGGCGGTTGTCATTGCCACTCCCTCCATGGAGATGAAGTATCTGAACCCCCTCATGATCTACCATAGCTGGTACCTGGAAGAGACTAAACTCAACATCATCGCCTCCCTCGAGCCGAGGCGGTGGTTATCCCTGGATTGAGTCTCTATTTCCAGGCAGCGGTCAACCAGTTCACTTTGCCTATGGAGGCTGGAAAGGAGTACGCGAAGGGGGAACCTGACGCGTACGGCTTCATCGCAGGGGTCGAAACTGGCCAAGCACTGGGGCCAGGGTTCCTCACAGCAGGAATTGAAGGAGCCCTTACCTCTCCCTGGCTCTACATTCACCGAACCTACCAGACCCAGTTTTTCTATACCCAGATGATCATGGCGGAAAATGTCGGGCACCGGCTGATTGTCGAAAAACCTCTTGGTTACCCCACGGGACCAGATACCCTTGCCTTTTCGATATCCGCTGATTACTGGGTTCCCCTCCAATACCGATTTTCCAGCGCTCTTCTTCTACAGTGGAGGGGTAGGAATTCCTTTGCCTCTCCGTCAGAGCTTTTCATCCCCGCCGCCGACCCGAATCCCATTCCGGGCTCCCGGGACTGGAGGACCCCTTCCGGTGATTATCCAGAAATGAAAACCGTCCTTCGGCTGGGAGGAGAATATTGGCCTACCCAAAAGGATGAACTATCTCTGGGAGCCGACCTGTATTTTATCGCAAGGGAGAATCGTAACGCTCGGCAGTCTCCTCGGGAGTACAACCTACAGGCGGTTTTTCGGGTAAAAGTGGCCCTTTAGACTGTCATGGAGGTGCCCTCTGTTTAAGATGGCGTATTCCGGCACCTGGTAGTCTCTTGTCTACCTAACTCCCGTCATAGCCCCCAGGATGCCCGGGAGTCTCCCTTTCACATGAGAGGGGGTGTATTTCACCACCCTGCTACCGCCCTGATGGCTGAACATTTATCCTAGGAGCAGGGTTCCCCCGTAAGCCAGACTCCATACCCCAAACACCTTCAGGATCGACTTCATGTTCCTACTTTTCGTGATATGGGAAAAACTCAGCTCGTGCATCCTGCGGAACTGGTACAGGGTAAAAAGGATGGAAACCGGAAACGCGTACATCCCTATCCCAGGAAGCACCCCGATCCAGGAAAGGAGAGTTCCGCCGATGGGAGCAAGGAGCGCCAATCCTAGGGCAAGGGTTTCCCCTGCGGGTCGTCCGAATAGGACAGCAAAGGTTTTCCTCCCTGCCATCCGGTCTCCTTCCACATCGCAGGCATTGTTCACCGCCAGAATGGCAGCAACGGCAAAGAGGGAGGGTAAGGAAGCGAGAACGGCAAGAGTCCATAGGTCCCCTCGCAGGGCAAGGGATTCCCAAAAAGGTAGTTCGGAAATGGCGGCGGCCGCTTCCCCCAAGCTTTTCGCGGACAACCTCGCCCCTTGCCGTAGGGAATCTACCTGCCCTTGACCAGCTAACTTTTCAGCAAGCAAGCCCGCCCCTTTCCCTATGGCACCTTTCAGCCCCGAGCCGACCCTTCCCGCTACCTGCACTCCAAAAGAAATCAAAAACAATACAGACCCCAGGAATCCTCCCGCGAAGAGTTCCCCCACTGGCGTGTGGGAAATGGGTAGAGGCCCGGCGTTATAGAAAAAGCCCACTGCCATGCAAAGGGCTCCTACGGGAAGTATCCAGAACCCCACCTGGAAGGATAGAACGAGACCCCCCCCCATCGCGGCGATGTACAGCCAGAAGGCTGTCCAGAAGGCATAGGAAGGCGGTAACCCTCCATGGATCAACACCTTGTCCGGCTCCCGATTGATCCGCGGATCGTCCGTGCCCCGTAGATAATCGAAGTAGGTGTTCCAGGCGGTGGTACCCATGTCCACACATAAAGTAGCGAGAAACATTCCCAAAGCTCGGATCCAGTGGACTCCCCCCATCCCTAGGACCGATAAGCACCTTTGGGCAAAAAGAGTCCCCAGGAGGAAAGAGGACACACTCACTACCTTTGTCCGGATTTCCACCACCGCAAGAAAATTTCCCACCCTGCTTCTATGCATTCCGGTATCCTGCGCTTTCATCGAAATAGGCGGGGCATTCTCAAATACACGCTGACCTGGCAACTATTCCCGTAGACAATCCCTCGCCCAATTCGCTATAGTATATCCCATGCCGATTTTTGAATATACCTGCACCGCTTGCGGGCACCGATTCGAGACCCTCGTTTTGGGTTCTACCGAGGTACGATGCCCTGCCTGCGGGTCTGTCAGACTCAAGAAACAGTTCAGTACCTTTGCGGTACATAACGGGCCTTCCCGATCTTCCCGCTCGGAAGCCCCCTGTTGCAGTGCTTCCTGTGGGAACGGGTTCCAGCAGGGAACTTGCGGTAGCGGGCTGTGCTGCGGAGGCTGATCGTCAAAAAGCGGTTTTCGATTTTTCTTGTCGCCATTCTACTTTTCTCCAAAGCGGGGCACCCCCGAAACGCTCCAGGAGGGGAGGTTCTACACGCCTTCGAGGGTGATACCTCTTCATCCGAGAGGGGTCCCTCTGCCTGCGCCACACCAAACGACTTGCATACTATTCTGCAACGCGCCATCGATGCTTACTATGAAGGTAACCCGGAACAGAGTATCGCCCTCCTCCAGGCTGCCATTTTCCCGAAACTCGAGATTTCCCGCCCCGTGACGACAGAGACGCCTGCCATGGATATCCTGGGGACGTATCCCCTGGCATCCGCGTTGGCAGCCGATCCCGCTGGTCTTGCGGAGCGCGCCATCGATTCAAACGGACGCGCAGAAAACTCATCCCTCTTTTTTTCCACAGATCCCTCAGCACGCGCTTCTTCTACCTCCTATAGATCTCATACCCGACTTGCGGCAGAGCTCTTCCGGCTCTACCAGGAAATAGGTCCTTTGGGGTCCTTTGCTGAACCCTATCCTGAAACGGATACCACCTCAAACTCCACAAGGAAGACACCTTCATCCGACAAGCCCCTTTCGAACCTCACTGTGTACCAATCCACCCTCAAAACCCTTGGGACGTTTCTCCTATCCGCCAATACAGAGGATCCGGAACTCCAGCGAGAACTTTTCATTGCGGCAGTACTGGCTGGGGAGCACAAAGCCGCCCGTTCCTTCCTTCCCCTTACGGCTCCTTCCGCGGAATCCTACCTGTACGAAGGACTCCTTGCTCTTGAACAAGGATCTTTCGAAGAAGGAATCTCCCGACTTCGCACTGCGCTTTCGATGGAAGATATCCGACCAGCCCCCTGGTACTTTCTGGGAAAGGCTCTCGTTGCCACGGGAAAAATGGCAGAGGGGGAAGCGGCTTTTCGATCCGCCCTGAAAAAGGATGGGAGTTTTCTTCCCGCCCTCATCGCCCAGAGCGAAACTGCCCTGGCTCAGGGAAAGGTGCAGGAAGGGTATGCCCTCCTCTCTCGATTGGTGCAGATCCTTCCCCGGCAGAGGGAGTTTCAAGATCGGCTCGCCCAACTTCTGGAACAGCATCCGGAGCTGGTGGCGAAGATTTCCGAGGTAGCCAAGGGGAAACTCCTCCGGAAAGAACCCGCACGGATCCTTCCCTTCTCGGGGGATGCCTCCAAGATCCCCACGATACGGGTCGCTTTAGCCCAGAACCTTTCCTCCCTATCCTTCAAGATCTCCTCCCCCTATGTGGCGAAATGGATAGGACCCAACGGCCAGGAGGAAACGAAAACCCTATCCCCCGGTATCTACCGGCTCCTTCTGCGGGAACCACAGGAACCCCTGGACCCGGAAATCCAACCCCTCCTCCTGCCAGAACCAGCTTCTTCTGGATCGCCGTCATCGATGGCATCCACCGGTGCTTACCTCTATCCCACGGTAGGGAACTCCACCGTACTCTTTTTCGATCTGGTAACCGAGGCGGGAAGTTTCATCGCTACCATTTCAGACCGCTCGTACCGGGGATTCTTTCAGGTGGTACCCTCCGAAGAAGGCTTCCATCTCATCAATCACGTGAACCTGGAAGAGTACCTCTACTCCGTTCTTCCCTCTGAAATCCCTGCCTCCTGGCCCCTGGAAGCTGTCAAAGCCCAGGCCATTGCCGCCCGATCCTACAGCCTTGCCATGATGGCCCAATCGACAACTAAACCCTTCGATGTGTACGGAAGCACTCGATCCGCCAGCTATCGGGGAGTGGAAAGCGAGCATCCCCGATCCACCGTTGCAGTGGATGCCACCCGTGGCGTGTACCTCAGAACCGACAAGGGGCCCCTCGTCGCCTTCTACCATGCCAATAACGGCGGGTACGGGGAAGGAACCGAGTCTGTCTGGGGATATACCGATACCCTGCCCCCCGTGCCAGATCCGCTCACAGCGGCGCGAACCGGGAACCTTTCCCTGTCAAAACTGACCGACTGGCTTCGAAGCTCTCCGCCATCCTTTGCTTCCCTGCCCGGGTTTCACTACCCTGAGGCCTACCGCTGGGAACGGTGGGTTACTCCAGATGAGATCGCGGCCCGTCTCGGAAAAGATGCTCCCCCCGGCAGGGTGGTCGCTGTACTTACCCGAGGCCGGGGGATCTCGGGGAGAGTCAAAGAAGTAGAGATTCGAACCGAGGGAGGATCTGTCCGGCTAAAGGGGGATCGGGTTCGGATTACGCTGGGGGGGCTTCGCAGCACCTTATTCACTCTGCGGGTAAAGGTAGGAAAAGACGGGTACCCTGAATACTTCATCTTCAACGGAGGGGGCTGGGGGCATGGGGTAGGATTGGACCAGAGCGGGGCGGCCGGAATGGCATCTGTGGGATATACAGCGGAAGAAATCCTCCGCCACTACTATCCGAATGCAACACTGGAATCCAATCCGATCCCCCAAGCATCGAGCAGATAGATGCCCTGTTCAATCAGCTCTTTTTTCAGTATTTTGAATGAGCCTCGCAATCCCTTCCAGCCCAAACAATGTAAGGTTCGGTTCCACGAAATCGAACACTCTTGTGTGAGGACTAATAACCCCGCACAATCCTCCCGTGGCCGCTACCTTTACTTCCTTTTCCATTTCCTGCGACATCCGTTGAACTATGTTCTCTACCATTCCAATGTACCCGTACATAATGCCCGCTTGAATGGCCTGTACCGTATTCTTCCCCAGCGCGGAGGCTGGGCATTCGAGGGGCACCCGGGGAAGCTGGGCCGTATCCCGGGATAAACCGCCCACAGCGGATCCGAGCCCGGGAGCGATGGCGACCCCTTGGATCTGTCCCGCCGCGTCCACGGCTGTAAAGGTGAGGGCTGTCCCGAAATCCACTATGATGCAGGCCCCCTGAACCCGTTGGAAGGCGGCTACCGCATTAGCTACCAGGTCCGTTCCGATTTCCTCAGGGGCGATCACTTTGATCGGTAGATAGGGATAGAGAGCAGGCCCCAGTACTAAGGGCTCGGTTTGGAACAAAGCTTTGGTCATTCCCGCGATGGTAGATGTAAGGGCGGGGACCACCGAACTCAGAACAACCCTGTCTATCGAGCTCTGTTCAAATCCGCGACTGGCAAGAACTGCCCGAAAGATGACAGCGTACTCATCCTCCGTTCGGTTAGGCACTGTCTGGATACGAAAGGTAAACAGGAGGAGCGAATCCTTAAATACCCCGCCTACAATGTTCGTGTTTCCCACATCGATGGCTAATAGCATGGGAGTATCCTTCTCGAAGGGGAGCGAAAAGTCAAGGGATCCATCATCGGCGGTACAAATACCCTCCGGTAATGGCGGTGATGGGCGCTACAAGAACAAGGCCAAAACTGCCCACCATGGTATGGATCATTTCAGCGGATACATAGATCATGTTAATAATGTTTGCCACAGGAACTCCCTGGGCAATGAAGGTCATCAGCAGGGCTGTGTATCCCCCTGTATACGCCAACAAGAGAGTAGTGGTCATCGTTCCCACCACATGGCGCCCCACAGTAAATCCAGAAAGAATAAGCTCTCTTCGGCGAATCTGGGGATGTTTCTGGATAATTTCTCCCATGGCAGCGGAAATATCCATCGATAGATCCATCACAGCCCCGCTGGAAGCTAGAAATATTCCCGCCATGAAAAGCTGTGGCAGAGACAGGTAATCGAATCCCATATAGAGAAGAGCTTCCGAAAAGGGTCTTACCGCACCATGGATTTTGAACAGATTCGTAAACAGGATCGAGAGAAGGGCAGTTACGAGCACTCCCCCCATGGAACCTATAAAAGCTACAAGTCCTTTATGGGTAAATCCAGCAACCAGGAATATAATCACGAAAGTAAGTATACAAACAATTATCAGGGTTAACAGGACAGGATTCCATCCATGTAACAGGAGGGGCAACAGCAATTTTAAAATAACAGCAGCTGAAAATAGGAATGAGATGAGGGCTTTGAAGCCAATCCAGCCTGCAAAGCCTACAAGTACGAGAATAAACGTTACAAACAGGATAAGGGAGGCATCCAGACGGTAGTGATCGATTACATTTACGTGGGCTACATCGGTCTGGTCAGGAGTAAGATCCAACACAACGAAGGCATGATTGCCCATACTGAAATACTTATCCAATTCTTTCTTTCCAAGGAGGTTGTTGGTCGCAGGGAACCTGCGTCCTTTAAAGGCCCCGGTAACGATTTCCACTTCCAGCTGCTGGGAGCCATGCTTACTTGGCCCAATGGTTTTTACCGTACTGTTGTCAACGCTCAAAATACGGGCTTTAGCCCATGTACTGGAACCCTTCGGATAGGGAGACTGAAAGCCGGTGGGAATAAAAAATACCAGGATGCTTAACACCAGCATGGTAAAGGCAAACAGGATATCCTTCTTTTGATCACCTAGGAATACAAATTTCAAGCTCATACATACCCTTGAAACCCATGGGTGACTTTGTCTCCCATGGGTAAATAATTACTTAGCGGGATGCAACCTGAACGCCCATCACGAGAGCCAACTTCCTGAAAATATCCGTATTATCGTAGTACCCCGAAAATAGATTCTGGGATACCCCTTGCGCGAATACGGGAACTGGAACGCCGGTGTGAGAATAACTGGTCCAGCCTATTCCCGCCATCTGGTTGAGAAACTGGGTGAGCTTTACGGTAAGGGGTTCATACCCTCCGTATAACAGATACTCTTCTTCTTTGATGGACCGTTCTACCTCGTTCCCCATGGTCCGCTTAAACGCGCGTTCTACCTGTTCCCGCTGGAGCTGGCTAAGTCTGCCGAGATCGATCCCAAAGGCTTCTTTGATGGCTGGAGCGAGGTCCTCCAGTTTTGCCTTATCCTTCGGAGTACTGCCTTTGTAAGGTGTTACTACTCTGTCATTAAACGCCACGTAGGACATTGTCTGAAGGGCGATTTTTTCAAAGAACGTGCTGTACTGGGTTCCCGCAAAGCCGATAGCCATACCCCCCGTTTCATGGTCACCGGTAACGAGAATCAGAGTTTCATTGGGATACTTCTCGGCAAACGCCAGGGCCTCCGCCACCGCCGCATCAAAAGCGAGGGTATCCTTGATCGCGGATCCGGCATCATTGGCATGGCAGGCCCAGTCGATCTTTCCTCCTTCCACAAAAAGAAAGAAACCTTCCTTGCCGTCCTGTAGGAGCTCTATACCTTTACGGACAAAGTCTGCCAGGGCGAGTTCACCCTCCACTCGATCGATCTCATACTTCATGGCAGCAGAGTCCTGAAGGATCGGGTGGATCGCTATCACCTTGCCTACTCCCGGCTTCAAGTTCTGAAAAGCCACTATTGAATCCACTATAAGGTAACCTTCCGCCTTTGCCAGATCATACACACTGGGCTTGTCCTTGTTCTTTCCTGTGGGCTGTATAAAGCCTCCCCCCCCAAAGTAATCGAATCCACTTTTGGTAAGCTGTACCGCTATGTCATAGTAATTCCCCCGAGAAGGAACTCGTGCATACATCGAGGCGGGAGTGGCATGATCCAAGGAAACCGATGAAACCACCCCTACCTTTTTCCCCTGCTCTTTCGCATACTCCGCAATGGTCTTAAAAGTTTTTGTCTTGGTGACATCCATGTTGATCACCCCGTTGAGGGTCTTCTGGCCCGCGGCAAAGGCCGTTCCCGCGGATGCGGAATCAGTGATCAAGGATCCCGCGTCGTGGGTTGTACAGAGTCCAGTCACCGGTAGCTGGGAAAAGCGGAGCCGTTTCACATTTACATCCTTTGAAGAAAGAGCATGGGTGTAAGCTTCCGCAGCGTTTATCTGGGGCATAGCCAGACCATCACCCACAAAGAAAAACACGTACTTCGCCTTGCCAGAGGATGCCTGCTCCATCCCCGCGCGGCTTTGTACGGGTTCCCTCGCGCCTTTCGCGAACAGGCTTCCTGTAAACAAGAGAAATACCAAGACCCCCGCTACTGTTGAGATTAGTTTCTTACGTTTCATACCTTTCCTCCTGAGAAAATGATTAGGATGTCTGCAATTCGTAAAGGGAATCTATTAGAGCCCGATTAAGTGTGCATTAAAACCCGATGAATTCCTCTGTAAGGATAAAACAACCTGTGCGCAAGGGATTGGCCGCATGCGTCATGATACGGTATACTTCTCCCGTGAACCTCTACTTCTGTGGATTGATCGGATCGGGAAAAACCACCATTGGAAAACGGATAGCGGAACTGTTCTCCCTACCGTTCTACGATATCGACCAGGAGATCGACCGGCGGGTAGGGTACTCCTTTCACAGGCTCGTCCAGGAACAGGGTTGGGTTCCCTACCGGGAAACCGAATACGCCATCTGTAAGGATTTGGCACGGTTTGCCCGCAATGCTTCCGCTATCGTCAGTATGGCAGGGGGCACGGTACGGTATGAATGGAACCGGGATATCCTGTCGGGAACGGGGCCAGTGATCCTACTGGAGGCTTCCATCCCCGAGTTGGCCCGAAGGGTGCAGAACGCTCATAGGCCCCGCGTAAATCCCGGCTCAGCTTCGCAGGAGGAGGATCTTCGCCTCCTGTGGGAGAAACACGGCCACAAGTACCTAGCCGCCGCGGATCTGCGCTACCAAACCGAGGGGAAAGAGATCGATCGAATCGTGGAGGAGATTGCCCAACTGATCTTACGGAACCCCGTCTTCAAAGAGTTCCGTGAAAGATTACCCGAGGGAGCTTCCTTCTGACCTTCAAATTCCGGCTTTCAGGAACATCACTGTTAAGCCATACCGAGGGGAGCCCGCCACAAACGCTTCAGTACAATCATTCCGCACAGACAAGTTCCAGTTTTCGATCCAGTACCAGACAAGCTGCTCCCAAGGCCCCCGCAGTTTCGCCCAGGACCCCCCGCACGATCTGAGTTGCGGAAAAGGGGTGCTCCATGGCCCACCTCATTGCCTCTTCCCGAATCATGTGTACAAGGGGGTCTCCTGTCTGACCCACTGGCCCTCCGATGATCACCATATCGGGGTTGAAGGTATTGATGATGTTGGCCACCGCGATTCCAAGATACTTCGCCGCCTGTCCCACGCACTGTAAGGATAGAGAGTCCCCCCTGGCCGCCTCTCTACAAATCTGTTCCCCTGACAATTCACCCCCTTCCCCCTCCATCGATTCCCGAAGGGAAGAGGCTTCACCCCTCTGTAAGGCTTCTTTAGCCATTCGGACAAGGGCCGAACCGGAGGCTAAAGCCTGTAGACACCCCCTCTTTCCGCATCCACATAGATCCCCCCCCGGTTCCACGATCATATGACCGATCTCGCCAGCGGAGTAGTTGGCTCCATGGATCAGTATCCCGTCGGAAATTAGGGCCGCACTGATCCCGGTTCCGATCCCGATGTACACCAGGTTATGGACCTTCCTCCCCACCCCAAACCGTGCCTCTGCCAGCCCACCGCCACGGTGCCTGTTGAGAACGAAGGTCTTTAATCGCAACTCTTCCTCCAGGTACTTCCTTACCTCAACCTGTCTCCAGCCGAAATCGTCCGCTCTAAGGATCACACCATTGTCACAATCCACCAGCCCCGGTGCTCCCACCCCGATGGCGGGAAGCATAGGCCCAGGGAGATCCTTTAGGATCTTCCGGATGGTTTCATTTAGCCCCAGAAGGAAAGAATCCACGTCTTCCTTTCTCACGGGATTTTCCAGAATTTTAAGAATCCTGCCCTCCAGGTCTGTTACCACCGCCACCCACTTTTTCGAATGGAACTCAGCTCCGATGGCGTGCCAGCGTTCCCTAGTGAGACTCAGGTGAATGCCGGGCCGGCCCCTACCTTTCGCCTTGGACTGTCCTTCCGTCACGAATCCTAAGGAGATCAGCTTCGATACGATGGTGGAAATGGTAGTCCGGCTCAATCCAAGTCTTCTGGCTACCTGCGCCCGGGAAAGACCCTTTTCCAGTTCGATCGCCTTAAGGACATTCCGCGTATTCACCCGTTCCAGTTCGTCCGTCTTTACCCACTTGGTCATACTTGTACGATAACACGAACCTGAACCTTTCGCAACTTTTATTTTGTGCGATTGCTTGACAAATACTGGATTCATGGTATTCTATCTCTGTGGGAACCATAGCCAACGCGAAGGATATCCGTATACGGGAAGTGTCTCTCTATTTCCTGCCTATCAAGACCCGAGTTCCCCTGAAGTTCGGACCCGAAACCACCACAGAGGTTACCTGTGCTCGGGTACGCATGGTGGTGGAAACCCGGGACGGGAAAACCGCCGAAGGGTGGGGGGAAACTCCGTTGAGTGTAGCCTGGGTATGGCCTTCGGAGGCTCCCTACCTAGTGCGGGAAGCGAAATTAAAGGAGTTCACCCGGATCCTTCTGGGCGCCTTCCGTAGATTCGACCGATGGGGACATCCGATGGAACTGGGGCATGGGCTTCTAGAGGAAATACTCCCGAAGTTACACCGCTCCTTTGTCCAGGAAAGCAAAGCGGATCCTACTCTGCCCTGGCTCGCTGCTCTGGTCTGTTCCAGTCCTTTCGATCTGGCCCTTCATGATGCCTATGGTGTCGTTCATCGAGTTCCCACATACAGTACTTACACAAAAGAGTACATGAATCGGGATCTCGCCTCCTACTACGATAGAGAGGATACTGCTCTGTTCCGGGGAAAGTATCCGGCAGACTTCTTCCGCACACCTCCGGATAGAGTGCTCCAGGCCTGGCACCTGGTGGGAGGAAAAGACCCCCTGGATGAACGGGATCTTACAGGCAGCGAACCTCAGGATGGATACCCCATTCTCCTTTCCGATTGGATCCGTACCGATGGGTTAACCGCCCTGAAGATCAAACTCACGGGAACGGATTCCCATTGGGATTATAGACGAATCGTAGCGGTAGGGCGCATTGCCCTTGCCCAGAACGTCGAATGGCTCACAGCGGATTTCAACTGCACGGTGCAGGACCCTGCCTACGTGACGGAGATCCTGGACCGACTTCTCCAGGAATACCCCCCCATCTATGCGTCTATCCTCTATATCGAACAGCCCTTCCCCTACGACCTGGAAGCTCATCCCTGGGACGTTCATGCGGTGAGTGCCCGGAAACCCCTGTTCATGGACGAGAGCGCTCACGATTGGCGGTACCTTCGGATGGGCCGGACCCTAGGCTGGACAGGGGTAGCATTGAAAACCTGCAAGACCCAGACGGGAGCCCTCCTGAGTCTCTGCTGGGCAAAGGCCCATGGGATGACGCTGATGGTGCAGGATCTGACGAATCCCATGCTGGCCCAGATTCCTCACGTGCTGCTGGCTTCCCATGCGGGAACAATCCTGGGAGTGGAGTCCAATTCGATGCAGTTCTACCCCGAAGCCTCCAGGCCCGAAGCAGTGGTGCACCCCGGCCTGTACCGGAGACGCCATGGATCCCTCGACCTCGGCAGTCTGGGACCCATCGGTTTCGGATACAGGGTCGAGGAAATCGGTAGGCCCTTGCCTAGGGAAGAAGCGGTATGAAGCTGTTGCTGCGCAGAGTGGGATACTTCATTCTTTTCCTCCTCTGTTGGCAGGTTGCCGTAATGGTATTGGGGATCAAAGAGTTCATCATCCCTTCTCCCCTGAAAACCCTCTCCCATATTTTCCATCCCGCTCTGGCAGCAAAGTACCAGTGGCCTATCCATATCCGGGCAACCCTTCTGGAAATAGCGTTGAGTTTTCTCATCACCGCTGTGGCAGGGAACCTCGTCGCCCTCACGATCAGCTGGTCTAAAACCCTCAAGGCCCTCATCACCCCCATCATCGTATTCTTCAACTCCTTACCGAAGATCGCCCTGGCTCCCCTGTTCCTCCTATGGTTCGGGTACGGATTGCTCCCCAACACTCTGATCGCTGTGTTAGTGGCATTCTTTCCCATAGTCATCAACACAGCTACGGGCCTGGAGCAGGTGGAGGAGGATCTTCTGGACCTGGTCCGATACCTCGGTGCCACGAAGGGACAGATCTTCGTAAAGATCAAGATCCCCAACGCCCTTCCCTACATCTTCTCCGGCTTCAAGATCAGCGCCACCATGTGCGTGGTAGGCTCCATTGTGGGGGAGTTCATCGCGTCGGACAAAGGGTTGGGGTATCTCTTGAAGGACGCGCAGGCCTTCATCGACACACCCACCATGTTTGCCTGCCTCCTCCTCATTTCCCTCCTCGGGATTCTCCTGTTTGGAGTCCTTTCCCTCCTGGAGGCAAAGGTTCTATACTGGATGCCGCAGGCTTCCTCAGGAGGTGGGCGATGAACAAGGCCGTGCCTTCCCGCTCCCTTTTCCTCTTTCGATGGGTGAAACGAAACATACAGAAAAACCTGAACTCTATCGCTGTCGTGCTGGGATTCTTTCTGTTCTGGGAAGCAGCCGTTTGGGCTTTCGACATTCCCCAATTCATCCTTCCCGCCCCTTCCACCGCCCTCTCACACCTCCTCGTTCCCCGAACGGACGCGAACTACCGGTGGTGGTACCACATCTCCTCCACCGTGCTTGCTATTAGCCTCAGTTTCGCTATTACCTCTACCGTGGGGATTCTCATCGCCATTGCGTTAGCCTGGTCCAAACGGCTGAAAGAAATCGTGCTGCCCGCGTTTGTCTTCATCAATAGTCTGCCCATCATCGCCATCGCGCCCATCATCCTCCTCTGGATGGGTTATGGGGTCCTCACCAACATGGTGATCGCTTTCCTGGTGGGATTTTTCCCTGTGGTGATCAATACCATCACGGGTCTGGAAGCGGTGGACGAGGACCTTCTGGACCTGGTGAGGTACTTGCACGCTTCCAAGCTGCAGGTGTTCCTTAAAATCCGGATTCCCAACGCCCTACCCTACATCTTTTCCGGTTTGAAGATCTGTTCCACCATGAGTATCGTGGGTGCCATCGTGGGAGAGTTCATCGCTTCCGACCGAGGGTTGGGGTACATCATCATCAATGCCCAGTACTCGATGAATACCCCGCCGATCTTTTCCTCCCTGATCCTCATCTCCTTGGCGGGAGCGTTGCTCTATACCATCGTTTCCTTGCTGGAACGATTCATCATGCCATGGACAGCCCTGGAGGCTGAACCATAAATCTTAGAAAATGGAGGGAGTCTATGCGTTCAAACACACGAAAAGGTATCTGTATAGCGGTACTGCTACTCTTCGGATTCACCTTCCTCTTTGCCGGAGGAGCGAAGGAAGCTTCCCCTGCGGCCCCCGCGAAGGAAGCCCCAAAGGCTTTAGAGAAGGTGGATTTCCAGCTAAACTGGAAGATCACCGGAGACCATGCCCCCTACTACGTAGCCCTGGAGAAAGGATGGTACAAGGAGGAAGGCCTCGATGTGAACATCATCCTGGGGCAAGGCTCGGGGTACACGGTGCAGGTGATCGACACGAAAAAGGCGGACATCGGGATCTCCGACGCCCCTGTCCCCATCACGAACCGGGCAAAGGGCGCAAAGGTAAAAATCATCGGAATCATCTTCGACAAACACCCCAACTGCATGTACTTCTGGAAAGACTCCGGGATTGCCAAACCCCAGGACATCGTGGGGAAAACAGTGGCCGTTCCTGCCACGGATGGACATAAAGTGATGTGGCCTGCCTTTGCCAAACAGATCGGTGTGGATCCCAATAGCGTGAAGTTCGTCAACATCGAACCAGCCGCCAAAGTATCCGCCTTGGCCTCTAAAAAGGCGGACGTGGTCTTCGAACTGTACACGGGAAGACCCTTCATGGAAAAAGCGATCCCCCCGGCTCAACTGGGATACTTCGTCTGGTCCGACTACGGGTTCAATGCCTATGCCCATTCTTACATCACCCACGACGATACCCTGAAAAGCCGGCCAGAGATGCTTAAGAAGTTCCTCAAGGTAACCTACCGGGCCTGGGATTACACCCTGAAGAATCCAGCCGAAGCGATCGACATCCTGGGTAAATACCATCCCATCAATAAGGAGGACTACCTGGCCAACCTGAAGGTGGTGATGGAATTCTTCAAGACCGACCGGTACAAGAACTATGGAATCGGGTACATCGATCCTGCCCGAATGCGGGAAACGGTAGAACTGGTAGCCAAGTACATGAACGTAGAAATGAACTTCCCGCCGGAGGACGTGTACGATGCATCTTTCCTGCCCTCTCCCCCCTTCAAGTATAATTGGTAGGCAGCGGCAGGACCGATAACACCGATTCCGGAAGGAGGATTCCTGTGCACGGCAACACCCCCCTACTTTCCATCCGCAATCTAAAAAAGGTGTACAAAACCCGGGAGGGAGAACTGGAAGCTCTGGGAAGCGTCACCTTCGACATCTATCCGCAGGAGTTCGTGAGCATCGTCGGTCCCTCCGGTTGCGGGAAGACCACCCTGCTCAAGATCATAGCGGGACTCCTGCCCAAGACTTCTGGCGAAATCTTTGTGGATAAAAACCAGTTCGATCCTTCCCGCGAAGTGGGGTTCGTCTTCCAGAAATCCCTTCTCCTACCCTGGAGGAAAGTGATCGACAACGTCCTCCTTCCCATCGAAATCTTGAAACTCGACAGGCAACGCTACATCGATAAAGCCAGGGCCCTACTGGAACTGGTAGGGCTTGCCGGCTTCGAACACAACTACCCCAATGAGCTCTCGGGGGGGATGCAGCAACGGGTCTCCATTGCCCGGGCCTTGATCCACGATCCCAAGCTGATTCTGATGGACGAGCCCTTCGGCGCCCTCGACGCCCTGACCCGGGAACGGATGAACCTCGAACTCCTCAGGATCTGGAGCGAATCCCAGAAAACGATCCTCTTCGTTACCCATGGGATCCAGGAAGCGATCTTCCTCTCCGACCGGGTCATTATCCTTTCGGCCCGTCCTTCCCGCATGATCAAGGCGCTGGACGTAGAACTGCCCCGGCCCCGCACGATCGAGGTCCGCAGTTCCCCGGAGTTTGGCGCCTACTCCCTGGAAGTGTACCGGTGCCTCGAACTCACCTGATTCGCGCTTGCCCAACAGAAGGGAGGCTATGTATGGGAGAGGGCGGGAGGCTATCCACAAATTCTCATTTTGAGGTGGTTTTGGGGAGGGGAGGTTATTCATAGGGAAAGAGGCTTTGCCAGTGAGCACGCGCCCGTAGGGTGCTTTTCCGAGTTTAGAGGCTGGGCTCTCTTTCAGGGATAGGGAGATTTCTTCAGGGAGGTGGGTAGATTCTTTCAGGTAGGTGTGCCATGGTAGAAGGGGAAAAAGAACTTAACCATCAACGACCCTTTGGGGTTGCCCTCCGGGGCGCTGGGCAGGTGGCCCACCAGTACGCCGCTGCCGTTCTAGAAGACCCGCTCCTTACCCTTCTAGGAGTTTCGAGCCGCAGCCAAGAAAGCGCGGCCCGATTCGCGGAACAGTATCGAACCCCCAAACCCCTTAAAGTCTACCCCTCCTACGAAGCCCTCCTCCAGGACCCCGAGGTGCAGGTGGTGATCCTCTGCATGCCCAACTACCTGCACGCCCGGGAGGCTGCCCTGGCCCTGGAAGCGGGCAAACACCTGATTCTCGAAAAACCGCCTGTCATCTCCTACGAAGAATTGGAGAGCCTCAGGGATACCTACCAGAGGGTGTCTTCCAGGAGGTTAGTGCACTCGGTGGTGAGTTTCGTCCTTCGCTGGCATCCCCTCCCGCGCACCTTGCGATCCCTCCTGGATCGGGGAGCGATTGGAGACATCTATTACACCGAGATGGACTACTGGCACGGGATCAAACCGACATTCTCCAGCTACCCCTGGATCCGAAAAGGGGAGTACGCCGGAGGGGCGATGATCACAGGGGGCTGTCACGCGGTGGACATTGCCCGCTACTTGAAGGGCGAAGTGGCCGAGGTGTTCGCTTACTCCTATAGGCAACGGGAAGATTTCGACTACCCCACCACCCTCGTGGCAGCCCTTCGGTTCCAGGATGGGACGGTGGGTAAAGTCTCCGCTTCCCTCGATGGGCTTTCCTTTCCCTACCAGTTCAACATCGACCTCTTGGGCAGTCAGGGCGCCATTCGGGGGAACAAACTCTACTCTTCGGTATTGTTCCCTTCCCAGGATAAGTGGGTAGAACTCCCCTGTGCTACACCCGATTCGGGCGCTGTATCCCACCATCCCTTCAAGGAAGAAGTGCACCAATTCAGCCGCTCCCTCGCCGAGGGGAAACCGATCCAGCCTGACCTACTGGAAGGTCTTCGCTCGATGGAAGTGGCCCTTGCCATCACCGAATCGGCTCGAACGGGAAAGCCGGTACGGATCGGAAAGCTGGACTAATAAGCTGACACCCGTACCCCCACGTTCGACCGCCCCCGCGACGTAGATGGGTATGGTCAAAACATGACGATTACGAGCCGGAGTAAAATTTATGGATATGCTCCCCTTCCTGTACTTTTCCTAAAAATACAGTATACTTTACACTACCATGTCCTTTCTGGCAAAGGCCACTTCTTACCGGTATCCCCCACGAAAACGAGATGTCGATTCCCTTCTCAACACCATCGAACAGATCTACCACATCCGTGATTTCGACTCTCTTCTGGAAACGATCCTTCGGGAAGCTCGACGGTTCGTGAATGCCGATGCGGGGACCATATACCTTGCGGTAGGGGACAGGCTGTACTTCAGCTACGTTCAAAACGATACTCTCTTCCCCGATGGAAGCAAGGAAAAATACCTCGGAAGCAACCTCAGCATCCCCATCGATCGGTCCTCCATCGCTGGATACGCTGCCCTATCGGGGGAATCCCTCCTGATCGATGACGTGTACGATATCAGGAGCAACGTGTCCTTCAGCTTCAATCCTGCCTTCGACAAGAAGTTCTCCTACCGAACCCAATCGATCCTCGTGGTACCCTTGCTTACCCGGGACAACGCCCTGTTGGGGGTTCTCCAACTGATCAACGCGAAGGATCCTTCGGGAAAGGTGGTTCCCTTTTCCATGCAGGACAGGCTCTATATCTCCCAGTTCGCCCAAAGCGCCGCCAACGCCATCGAAAAGGCCAAGCTTTCCCGGGAGATGGTCCTCCGCCTGGTGGAGGTGGTGGAACTGCGGGATCCCTTTGAAACCGCCTCCCACGTAAAGAGGGTAGGAGCCTTCGCCGTGGAACTCTACGAGGCGTGGGCCCTGAAGCACGGCGTATCCCAGAAAGAACGGACCGAAGTGAAGGACATGCTCCGGACAGCGGCCATCCTCCACGATATCGGGAAAGTTGCCATCAGCGACATCATCCTGAAAAAGCCTGCCACCCTCACCGACGAAGAAAGAAGGCAAATCAAGCTCCACACGATCCATGGGGCCCGGCTATTCCTTCGAAGCAACTCTGCCTGGGATATCTACGCGGCGGAGGTGACGCTGAACCACCATGAACATTGGGACGGTACCGGATATCCAGGAAAGATTCCCGACATCCTTCAAGCTCGGATCAAAGAGTTCGGTCCTGGGAAAAAGGGAACGGAAATCCCCCTCTCTGCCCGTATCGTAGCCATCACCGATACCTTCGATGCCCTGGTATCGAAACGTGCCTACAAGGAACCATGGGCGGAGGAGGAGGTGTTCCGGTACCTGGTGGAGCAGAAGGGGCGTTTCTTCGATCCTGAACTTGTGGATATTTTTCTAGCCATCGAAGAAACTATCCAGGCGATCCGGGATAAATACCTCGACACGTACAGTCCTGAGATCCTGGAAGACCACCTCCGGGAACTAGGCGAGTAGGAAGTGGGCTAGATCCATGTACGCATCCAGAGTAACGGATGTTCCTGGAGGGTAGAGTTTCATTCGCCGAGGGTTGGTATCCATCACGATGAGGGAGGCGCCGTCCACCGCCACCTCGTACTCGATGGCATTCCCCAGGTACACGGACCTTTTCACCACTCCCTTGAACACCCCTTCCCTCTCACTGATCCAGATCATCTCAGGCCGTAGGACTAGAACCCCCATCGTACCGGGGGTGACACCCGCTTTGGCGCTTACTCGAAACTCCTTGCCGAAGCACTCCACCACTGCTTCTCCCCCCTGGACACTCTTTGCCTTCGCGGGAATGAAGTTCGCCCGGCCGATGAAGTTCGCCACGAATTGGGAGCTCGGGTGCCGGTAGATTTCTTCCGGTGTCCCGATCTGTTCGATAATCCCCTGGTTCATCACCACGATGTGGTCCGATAGAGTCATCGCTTCGATCTGGTCATGGGTCACGTACACGCTGGTGATCCCCAGTTCCTGCTGGATCCTTCGGATCTCCGAGCGCATCTGTTCCCGAAGCTTGGCATCCAGGTTCGATAGGGGTTCATCCAACAGAAGAACCTTTGGTTCCATCACCAATGCCCGCGCCAAAGCTACCCGTTGCTGCTGCCCTCCCGATAGCTGGTTGGGGGCTCGATTCTCGTACCCCACGAGGTTCACCAGTTCCAGCACCTTCCCCACTCGACGCTTGACCTCTGGCTCGGGAACCTTCTGCACATGCAACCCATAGGCGATGTTCTCGAACACGTTCAAGTGGGGAAAGATCGCGTAACTCTGGAACACCATCGACATACCCCGCTTGTGAGGGGGAAGATTGTCTATTCCCACCCCATCCAAAAGAATCCGGCCGGAGGTCAGCACCTCGAAACCTCCGATCAACCGAAGGGTAGTGGTTTTCCCACACCCCGATGGTCCCAACAGGGTAACCAATTCCCCCTTTTCTATGGAAAGGGAAACCCCGTTCACCGCCGTAACTTCGGAAGCACCCCCACGGGGTGGAAACCGTTTTACCACATTCTCCAGAACCAGAAACATGTACTCCTCCTAGGCTCCCCAGGTAATATCTATACCGCCCCTGCGCTTCAGCATCTTCCCGCTGACCAGGTATAGGATACCGATCGCGATCAGGACGAACACGATGATGATCGTAGAATAGGCCGCCGCCATACTGATTCCCCCTTGTTCCCACTCGCTTAAAATGGAGGCGGTAACGATCCTCCACTTGGCGCTAACCAGGAAAATGATGGCGGAGAGACTCGTCATATGACGGGTGAAACTGAAGATCAGTCCCGCCAGGATGGCAGGCATGATCAATGGAAGGGTCACTTTTCGAAAGGTGTACTGGGCGTCCGCCCCCATGATGGCCGATGCCTCTTCGATGGAAGGATCGATCTGCTGAAGGGATGCCACTCCCGAACGAACCGAGGCAGGAAGACTACGTACCGCAAAGGCTGCCAGAATGATGTAGGGAGTCCCCACCAGAGCCATCGGCTTTCCCCCGAAGATCAGGGCAAAGGAACCTCCGAGAAACAGGGGAATCAGGACCCGCCGGAATGAGGTCCTTTCCTGAAGGGCAATAGTGACAATCAGGATGATAAGCACACATCCCAAGATGGCATGGGGTAGTTTGAAGAACACCTGGATGTAGTCGGGAAACTGGGTCGCCGCGTTCTTCCATGTTCCCTCCGGGATCGCATTCGCTGCCCGCATCAACGGCTGAGCCACGTACTCGATCAACGTGTGCAGGGCCCCATACACTCCAAAGAGGACCAGCTTCACCCCGTTCTTCTTCTTCGGCCGGGTGAAAAGGAGATAGACCCCGAATCCCAACGAAAGGATCGAAATCAGATAGGTAAGGAGAACCTGCCCGATCCGGGCTCCCACCACGAAAAATCCCGCCCCCAACAGGGTTCCCACGATCCCGGTGGCAACCTTTTCCCAGAAGGTTGCCTTCAGAATTCCCAGGGTAAAGAGGAATAGAACTACGTACATGAAGATCACCAGAAACCAGGGAGGAGTACTGAAAGCCAGCACGAATCCTATTCCCAGGATCGTTCCCGGTACGGCTCCTCCCAGATTAGAGGTAAAATCCAGCGCCTGTTTTCCCGAGAACTGCTTCCGAACCACTAGGAAAGCCACGATCATTCCTAGGAGTACCGCAATGGGAGTGGCCAGGATGCTGAGGAAGGTGGTATCCAGGATCGATTCGATCCCTCGCGCGAACATCTGTTTCCACCATTCCAGGCTGAAGGAGTAGTCGATGCCCCAGGCTTTACTGAAGGAACCATAGATGATGGCCAGATAGAGAATCACGATGAGTCCGCTCACCAGGTAGGTAACGATGATGAAGGGCCACCGGATCCACCCTTCCTTCTCTTCGATCAACCCTCCGGTGGGTTTCCCTGTTACGGAAATGTAGGACCTGCGGGAAACGTAGTATCGCTGCACGAGGAACACCACGAGGGTAGGAATGAGGAGAACGAAAGCCAGTGCGGAGGCTTTCTGGTAGTCGTACTCACCCGCGATGGCGAGGAAAATTTGAGCGGAAAGGACCGTCACGTTTCCCGCGATGAACAGAGGATTCCCTAAATCCGCCAGAGCCTCCACGAACAGGAGAAGGAAAGACCCCGCGATCCCTGGAATCAAGAGGGGAAGGGTCACGGTTCGAAAGATGTGGGCTTTCCCCGCTCCCATGCTCCGGGCAGCTTCCTCCATCGAGGGATCCAGCCGTTCCAGCATGGCTCGGAGAATCAGGTAGGCTACGGAAAAGAAGGTAATGATCTGGACGGACACCAGCCCATCCATCCCGTACACATCGTTCGATCCTGGGGGAAAGCTCATATTGAGGATCCCCTTCGTCACCAGTCCGTTTCTCCCGAAAAGAAGGATCGTGCTAAGGGCGATGGCAAAGGGAGGAGAGACGGTGGGAACGAGGGCCAAAATGTGGAGGAAGTTTTTCCCCGGTACCCGGCACCGGACGATGGTGTACGCAAAGATGAACCCCAGAAGTGTGCCCCCCGCGGCAGTAAGCACTCCCATGGTAAGGGTATCCAGGAAAATCTGCCTCGACACAGGCCCGTAGTAAGAGTCGAAGTATCGGGCAAAGTAAGTCAGACTGAATTGTCCCTCCTTGTTGAAAAATCCGCTCCACACTGTCTGGGCGATGGGGAACACGATGAAGGCAAAGAGGAACAGGGCACTGATGATCAGACTCAGGGCAAGTACAGGGTCTCGCCCGATCAAAGAGAACTCCTGTAACCTGCGCTTGACGGCTAGCATGCAGCCCTCCTAATCGAAAGGAATAAAAAGCGAGAGGGTATTTCTACCCTCTCAGTTAACACACGGCCCCCTTCAAGAGGATCGCTGATTACACCTATTTGAGTTTCGTGGCTGCCGCAATTTCGTTGGTGAACTTATCCACGATGGCTTTTTTGTTCTTCCCGGCCCAGTCGAAATTGTAGTCGATCAATTTCACCTGGAGCAGTTCGGGATGGGATAGTTTCACTCCCTTCACCGTAGGAGCCTGGTACGCCTTGTACTTCGGTCCTAGTGCTTGCGCCTCCGGTGTAATGGCCCAGTCGAACCACTTCTTCGCATTGGCTACGTTCTTTCCTCCCTTGATAAGACCCATCCCGCCGATCTCATAACCGGTACCTTCGGAGGGGAATGTCATTTCCAGGGGGAGCTTGTTGTTCTCGATTTCGTTCACGATGTCGTGGGAAAACACGATACCCACGGCCGCTTCTCCCTGCCCTACGAACTTGGCCGGAGCAGCCCCGCTCTTGGTAAAGGTGTGTACCTGTGCAGCGTACTTCTTGATGTACTCCCAACCCTTCTCCTCGCCCATGATCTGGAGGATCGTTGCCAGGGCAGTGTAGGAAGTTCCTGAGGTAGAGGGGTGGGCAACCATAATCTGCCCCTTGAACTCAGGCCGCAGCAGATCCTGCCAGGAAGTGGGGGCCTTCACTCCCGGATGGGCAGCCAGCCAGTTCTTGTTGGCGCAGAACCCCAACGAGCCTACGTAGATCCCCACCCAATAGTTTTCCGCGTCCTTATACTTCTTTTGATCGAGAAGATTCCCGAAGTTCGGGGAGTTGTAGGGTTCCAGGAGCCCTTCCTGCTTCGCCGCGATGAAACTGTCGATGGGACCACCCCACCAGATGTCGAACTGCGGGTTGTTCTTTTCCGCCCGTATTCTGGCCAATGCTTCCCCTGAGGACATTCGAACATAGTTCACCCGAATACCGGTGAGCTTCTCGAACTCCTGCTTCATCCCCTGGCACCATTCTTCCTGGGGTGTCATGAGGACATTCAGTTCCTTCGTCTCCGCTTCCTTGACCCCTGTGGCAAAGGCAACAGGTACCATGAGGGTCATGGCCAGGAGCAGTACGACAAACCATCCAATTCTCTTCATATGAAACCTCCTCTTGAATTGTTTAAAGTGCAAACGTTTACCCTCTATGATAATCCCATTATGGTCAACGCGCAAGCAGATTGTCGAATCTTTTTTTTTATGGTAGGAGGGTAAGGGATGAAAAGCTACGATATCGTTATGATCGGCCATGTGTCGAAAGACATCATGGTGTATGGGGAAAAGGAAGAACGGCTTCTAGGGGGGGCTGTGGTGTACTCCTCGGCCGCCGCTGCCCGTTCCGGGGCAAAGGTGCTAGTGATCACCAAAGTAGCGGAACAAGACCGTCCCCTCCTTGACGTGATGCGGCATCCTAATGTGGAGATCCTCGCCCTCCCTAGCCCCGAAAGCACCTCGATTCGGAACGAATACTTCTCCGAAGATCGGGAACGCAGGAAGGTTACCCTCCTCTCCCAAGCGGATCCCTTTACCCTGGATGAAATTCCGCCCTTCCAGACCTCGGTACTCCATCTGGCCGGCTTGTTCTATGGGGAAATCCCCGTTTCCCTCATCCCGGCACTTGCCTGCCGATACAGGGTAGCCGTGGATGCCCAGGGGCTACTACGACGCAATACGGGAGGCACCCTGGCCTTCCAGGATCTGGAGAACAAAAAGGAAATCCTTCCCCACATTACGTACCTGAAAACCGATGCGGCAGAAGCGGAAGTTCTCACAGGAGAAAAGGACCGAGAGAAAGCGGCCAGAATCCTTGCCCAGTACGGACCAGAGGAAGTGATGGTGACCCACAACACGGAAGTGATCGTTTTAAAAGGGGGATCCTTCTACCGAGCTCCCTTCACCCCGCGGAACCTATCCGGTCGAACCGGCAGGGGAGACACCTGCTTTGCCTCCTACCTGTACTGGAGGCTTCACCATCCCATCCAGGAGGCCGTCTCGTACGCCGCTGCCCTTACCAGCCTCAAGATGGAAAAGCCCGGTATCTTTACCGGCACCATCGAGGATGTTATGGCGCGTTTACAGGATCCTGCCTATCGCTAGAACATGTAACTTGTCGAACAAATCCAACGTATCGTGGGTCAGCAATCAGCGATATGTTTTTCCTCACACTGGCGCAAGGGCCTCTATATCCCGGCGCATTCGCTCTACATCGGCCTTCTCCAGCGTAAGGGAGCCTCCCTTCGCATTCTCTTCGATCTGACCGATGGTACGAGCACCGCAGAGGACGTTCACATTGTGTCCCGTTCCCTGGGCGGCTGTCCAGGCGATCACCAACTGGGTGAGGGTACAGGAATACTTTTCGCACAGGGGTTTGAAGCCGGCCAGCACCCTTTTCAGCCTGTTCCCCTCCTCGCCGTGAAACCAGGGGATCTTGCTTCGGGCCAGTCCCTTCACTTCCAGTTTCCCCTCCAAGAACGCATCGGTCAACGCCCCCCGTTCGAGGGGTGAGTACGCCTGGAACGTTACCCCATGTTCCTTACAGAGGGGGAAAAAGATCGGCTCCGCTTTCCGGTACAGCATGCTGTACCGCTCCTGGATCAAGTCCAGTTCACCGGATGCCGTGTACTGTAGGAACTGTTCCCTGGACAAGTTGCTGGCGCCGATGGCCCGAATCTTCCCCTCCTTCTTCAAGTCCATCAGAAAACCCATCGTATCCGCGATGGGACAGGGGAACTCCGGTGCCTCCTGCCAGTGTACGATGTAGATGTCGATGTAATCCGTCTGCAAACGGCGGAGACTGGCATGGATCTCTTCCCTCAAACTTTCAGGCCGGGTATTCCGGAGAATCCGCACCCCATCCCGCTCCAACAGGAGGGCACCCTCGGTAATATCCCACCGAATTCCGCATTTGGTGGACAGGACATAGCTCTGGCGTTTCCCTTTCAGCGCCTTTCCCACCACCTCTTCCCCGTGTCCCAACCCATAGGCCGGAGCCGTATCCACCAGATTCACTCCCAGATCCAGGGCTCGATGGATTGTATGGATGGACTCCGCATCGTCACTAGGACCCCAGTTGCTGTCTCCTCCAATCGCCCAGGCTCCCAACCCCACTACCGATGCTTCGATTCCCGATTTTCCTATTTGGATCCGTTTCATACACTCTTAACCTCTTCTGCTAGCAGATTTTTCAAGCATCGAGGCAGCCCTTTCTACACCGCCTCTTCATCGTACAAACTAGTATACACTAAATCGATTCAGAATGTCTCGCAGTCCCTCGGAAGATTTTTTACCGGAAACGTAGTCTGCAAGAGCCTTTACCTCGGGAGTGGCATTGGCCGGGGACGCGCGGTACCCCGCTTTCTGGAACATGGGGATGTCCACCTCCGAGTCTCCCACTGCCAGCATCGATGAAAGAGGAATCCCCGTCCAGGAAGAAAGGAACTCTATCCCTTTTCCCTTATGGATCCCCTTGGGCAGGATGTTCAGGCAGGAGGCGGAGTACAGGAGTTCCAGTTCCCCTGCCCTTTCACCCAAAAGCCCCGTCACTCGTTCTTTGAGCCCTTCCGGGGTGGCTTTTCCCCGGGGGAACACACTCACGGTGAAATCTTTTCCTGGTTGAAGGTAAATGCTTGCATCCCGATCCACTTCCTCTTCCAGTACGCGCCGAACAGTCCGCATGAGTGACAGGTTGGTGATATCCGGATGGGGAAAGATCCGGCGGCCTTCCGGCACGTACAACCCCGCGCCTCCTTCGAATATCCCAGGGATAGAAGCGTGGAGGGCCTGAAGCACTGCCTCTACGTAGGCCTGGGGCCTTCCCGTGCAAACGGTGACCGCAGGCACCGGCTCACCCAACCTGGATCTCTCGTTCAGGGCGGCTAACTGTTGGAACAGCTCCAGGTCGAAGGGGGCCGATTCTCCATCGGTAAGCACCCCATCCACATCCAGTACGACCAATCGAACACACTTTCTTTGCATCACTTCCATGGGGGCAGTATACCAAAAAAACGATTTAACGTAAGTCAAACGTACCTATCACATACTTCTCATCCATCGGATGGATATTCCTCATTGACATCTGGTGAATCTATGGTATCATAAAAATGTTACATAGTATGAGCGCTCTCACTATGTAATAAAATCAACCTGGAGGTGAGTTATGAAACGAAGATGGCTCGTTCTATTCTTGGCCTTGTGCGTGGCACTCCTAACCTTTGCGGGAGGAGCGAAGGAATCGGCCAAGACTCGCTTGATCTACATGACCGCAGGGGACACCAACATGCTGGCCTTGGGACAGAATGTCTTGGGGCCCGGGTTCCAGCAGAAGTATCCCAACGTGAGTGTAGCCACCATTCACACGGGGCCTGGAAACGCAGGTTCCCAGCGGATCCTGGAAAAGATCCTTGCCGAGGCGGAAGCCAAAAAGGAGGTCTGGGATGTTGACGTGGCGATGGTGCATGAAATCTTCATGAAGTGGGCGATGGAGAAGGATCTGCTCCTTCCCTATGCGAAAGACCTGGAAACCTGGAAGTACGTTACCTCGCCCTTTGCGAAGGTTTCCCTAGGGGTAAAGATCGAGGGGTACGGGATGCCCATGTTCCACAGCCAAACTGCCCTCGCCTACAATCCCGATGTGGTAAAAGATCCCCCCAAGAACTTCTCTGAACTGAAGGAATGGGTGAAAAAGAATCCGGGAAAGTTCGGGTACAACGGGATCAAAGGGGGAATGAGCGGAGTGTCCTTCGTGGTAGGCTGGGTGTATGCCGAAACAGGGAAGTACAAGAAGTACGCGGTAGAGGGACCCTTCGACAAGGAAGAGGTCAACACCTGGGAAAAGGTCTATAACGAGCTACGGGAGTTCAACAAGTACGTAACCATTACGGGAGGGAACGTAGGCACCCTGGACGCCCTGAACCGGGGAGAAATCTGGATGGGTCCCGTATGGGTGGACATGTTCTTCACCTTCATGAACGAGGGTAAGATGGATCCCAAAACCAGGCTCGTTCTTCCCGAACCGGGGATGCCGGGGCAGCCGATGTTCTTCGTGATCCCCAAGAAGGCGGGCAATGCGGAGATGGCGAAGAAGTTCGTCGAGTACGTCACCAGTCCACCGGTCCAGGCGAAAGAAATCGTGCAACGGTTCAACTGGTACCCGGGAATCGATGGGAGCTTTATCAAGGATTCCGTCCCCGCAGAGGTATTCAACAAAATCTACCGTGACGTGACCCCCCAGGATCTGCAGAAGAAGGGCCTCTCCTTTCCGCTGGCCCAGTACTTCGATGCCATGCTGGAATCCTACGAGAAGTGGATCAAGTAATGACTACGTCGACCTCGATCACCAGGAAGGGACTCAAAGTCCCTTCCTACATCCTTCTCCTTACTCCCGCGGTCATCTTCATGCTCCTCATGTATGCGTACCCCTTTCTTGCCTCCATCATCCGGAGCTTCCTGGACAAAAGCGGGACCTTCTCCCTGGAAAACTATGTAAAGACCCTCGACTTATACACGAAAGACATCGCCTTCACCTTTTCCGTAACGGTGTTCAATACCCTCTGTACGGCCATCCTTGCCATCCTACTGGCGGTGTATTTCCGGATCCGGCAGAACCGTATCACCCGGATCCTTTCTGCCCTGTACAAACTACCCCTCTTCATACCTTTCGTGGTGGTAGCCCAGATGATGAACAGTTTCCTCGCTCCCCATGGACTGTTGAACGTGGCCTTGGCGCAACTGGGGTTGATAAACCTCCAAAGACCCCTGCAACTGTTCAATTTTACAGGCCTTTCTTTCGGATTCCTCTGGAAGCAGGTTCCCTTTGCCGTTCTGATCATGCACGGAGGATTCCAGATGATCGACAACAGTTACATCGAAACGGCCCGTAGTGCGGGAGCCGGTATGGGCAAGGTCATCACTCGGGTTCTGATCCCCATGAACAAGTCCAGCATCCTAGTTTCCCTGGTGCTGGTGTACTCCCAGATCGTGGGGACCTTCACCCTTCCCTACATGCTGATCGGCGGAAAGATTCCCACTACCATTACCGTAGACATAGCTCACCGGGTCAACTACTTCCGGGACTTCGGAGTAGCCAACGCCCTCGGTGTATTTTCCTACCTAATTGTCCTGCTTACCGCCTGGTACTATTTGAAAACGAAACTGGGAGAAACCAAATGAAACTGAACTATCGTCCCATTCTCATAAAAACTTTCGAGCTTGTACTTCTTGTCCTTTCCTTCCTCATCATTTTCGGACCCATGACAAGTCTATTTCTCTGGTCAGTAGCTCAGAAATGGTACTGGCCCCATCCCCTTCCCCAGGAGATCACCTTTGCCTACTGGAAGCAGGCCCTGGGTATCGAAAAAAGCCTTGCCATCGGTGCGGTGAGTATCGTACCCGCCTTTTTGCTCAGTGTGGGAATCGCCATCGTGACGGTGATCATTTCGATGGCTCTGGCGATACCTGCAGGGTATGCATTGGCGAAGTATAGGATCCCCTTCGGCACCCTCGTGATGTTTCTCTTCCTCATGCCCAACGCCTTTCCTCAGCAACCGATTTTCGTGAACGTCCTCCAGATGTTCACGCGGATGGGTCTGGCGGGGACGGTCCCCGGAGTGATCCTGGTGCACATCCTTTTGGGGCTGGTATTCGGGGTGTGGATCACCAGTGCCACCTTCCGATCCATCCCCCCCAGTATGGAGGAAGCCGCTCGAAGCGTGGGAGCCACCGCTCCCAAAGCCTTTTTCCGGATCACCCTTCCCCTGGCCGCACCCGGTCTACTGGCCAGTTCCGTGTTCGTCTTCATTACATCTCTAGACGAGTTTACGGGAACCTTCTTCGTGGGGCTTCCCTTCGTCCAAACCCTACCCCTAACCCTGTATTCTTCCAGCGGGTACAACATGCAGTTCGCCTCCGTGATCGCTCTGATCCTGCTCGTACCCAGCATCCTGTTCATGTTCCTCATCCAACGGGTACTGAAGGCGGAGTACGTGGGAGGAATGGGATAATTGCATGCAACTTTGACAAGGAGTGGATGATCATGTCAGAACTACGAATGGAAAACCTGGTTGCCCGATACGGAAAAGTGACGGCATTGGACAGGTTAAACCTCACCATCAAGGATGGAGAGTTGGTGACCCTCCTGGGCCCCTCGGGATGTGGGAAAACCACTACCCTACGCTCGGTTTCAGGTTTCCTGAAACCCGATGAGGGGGAAATCTATATCGGAAATCGGAACATCACCGATATCCCACCGGAGAAGAGGGGGATCGGCCTGGTGTTCCAGAACTATGCCCTCTGGCCTCACATGACGGTGTTCCAGAACCTTGCCTTTGGCCTGGAACTGCGTAAGGTTCCTATGGAGGAGATCAAAAAACGAGTAAGGACGGTCCTTTCCGTGGTGAAACTGGAAGGGTATGAGGATCGGTATCCCCGGCAGCTTTCCGGAGGGCAGCAGCAGCGGGTAGCCCTGGCCCGGGCCATCATCCTGGAGCCGGATATCCTTCTTCTGGACGAACCTCTTTCCAACCTCGATGCCCTCCTTCGGGAACAGATGCGGTTCGAGATCGCCCAGATCCATAAACGGCTGGGGATTACCACCCTCTACGTTACCCACGACCAGACGGAGGCGATGGTTATCTCCGACCGGATCGTGATCATGAAAGATGGGAAGGTGATGCAGGATGGGAAACCGGAAGAGATCTACCTGAGACCGAAGAATCGGTTCGTGGCTGGTTTCATGGGTACCACAACCTTCCTCGAAGGAAAGGTTCAATCCATCCAGGGAGATACCTGCATCCTCCAAACCTCCGAGGGGTGGGAACTGAAAGGGATCCCCTGCGGAGGAATCACACCGGGGAGCAAGGCATCCGCTGCCGTACGCCCCGAAGCCGTGGAGATACTATACTCGCCGGTTGCATCCTCGAAAGGAAAGGGAGAAAACTCCTTCGAGGCCGAGGTGGACAGTTCCTACTTCACCGGTGAAGTGATCGATTACCATTTTCGGCTGGGGGGTTCCTTTATCCGGGTTCGAGGCGACACGAAACGAATCTTGAAGCCGGGCGAAAAAGTCACCGTACGTATCGATTCCGATCGGTTACCCATCGTACCCGCCGAACCGCTATGAAAGTGGTATTCTTCGGCACATCCAGCGCCGTCCCTGCGGCGGGCAACGGGTACACTTCATTCCTTCTGATTGTCGAAGGCTACCGTATCCTCATCGATACGGGTGATAACCCGGTAAAAGCCCTCCTGGAGTGCGGGGAGGACCCGAAGACGCTGGATACAGTAGTGCTGACCCATACCCATATCGATCACCTGGGTTCATTCCCCTCCCTTGTTTCGGCTCTCGATTGCATGAAGCGAGAGAAGCCCCTCAAGATCATCGCGGCCCGAGATACTCGAGAAGCGGCAGAGCGGATCCTTCGAAACTTTCCCCTGGATCCAGCTTCTCTTTCCTTTCCCCTAGAGTATGGGGAGTCCTTGACGAACCAAAGAAACCAGGCAGGGGAGGGCAAGACGATAGGAAACGGGTTCTCCCTTTCTCTCCTACCGGGGAAACACGCTGTTCCTACTTCGATGGTAGAAATCCTGTATCGATCCCCGGATCTTTCCAGGCCCTTCCGGTTCCTCTATACCTCCGACTATCATCACGGCCCAGAGGTGTGTAGCCCCGCAGGGCCAGTGGATGTCCTGATCCATGAAGCTACCTACCCCCACGAAGGGCTTCCTCCGGCCACCTCCCACAGTTCTGCCCTACAGGCAGGAATCGCGGCCCAAAAGAGTGGTAGCCGTATCCTGTTCCTCTGTCATTTCGAGGCTTCCTCCTACCCCCGGGGAATCGAGGCGGCTGCGGAAGAGGCGAGTGAAGGATTCAAGGGGAAGGTGGTTGTTCCAACCCTAAAGCAGTGGTATACAATACCGATTACATCGGATTTCCCATGACACGACAGATCATCACCATCGAAGAGGTGGCCAGACACTGCGGAGTTTCCCGTGCAACCGTATCGAGAGTATTGAACAAGGAACCTCGGGTAAAGCCTTCTACCATCGCCAAGGTCGAGAAGGCGATACAGGAATTAGGGTACAATCCCAATAGCCACGCCCGGGCTCTTTCTGGAGGCGCCACGAAGACGGTGGCCGTTCTTCTGCCAGGAACCTGGAGAGATTACTACAACCCCCTTCTCAAAGGGATGGATGAAGTTTCTGCCCGCAGGGGATACTACCTCTTGATCCGTTCGTACAACTATCTTTCCGTAGCCCAGCGTATTCTCCAGGAAAAGCGGGTAGATGGGTTCATCATTCGCAATATGGACCAGCCAGAAGAACACACGAAGCTCTTCCGTAAACTGGAATGGCAAGGGATCCCCTTCATCCTTATCGGAAACCCCTTCCCCCAGTACCCTTCTATCCATATCGACAATGTGGGTGGTGCCCGAGCCATGGCACATCACTTCTGTCACCATGGGTTCAAACAGATCGCGTTCCTTGCCGGGCCTGAAACGAACATCGATTCCAACGATCGGTACTATGGCTTCCGACTGGGACTGGCTGAATGCGGGTTCGACCCAGATAGGGTTCGGCTCTTTCGGGGAGACTACTCGATTGAAAGCGGTGCCGCCGCAATGCCGGAAATTCTTGCCTCTGGCGAGCCTGAAGCGATCTTTGCCGCCAATGACCGAATGGCCCTGGGGATCCTCCAATACTGCCGCACCCACGGACTCCGCATACCGGAGAATCTATCCCTCGCTGGGTTCGACGATACCTTCTTTTCCCAGTACATCCATCCTTCCCTCACTACAGTTCGACAACCGATCCTCGAGATGGGTTCGCTGGCCATGGAGAAGCTGATTCAACTGATCGAAGGGCATCCCCTTGCCAGTCCCCACGTGATCCTGCCCGCTCCCCTGATCATTCGGGAGTCCTGTGGGTGTAAGCCCGATTCCTCTGTGCAGCAGAGGGTGGACGCCCTTCCGGAATAACGGAATACTTTGACTTTAAGAAGCTCAAATATTACACTTGAAGTACACAATTCTTTACCGAAAGGAGTACCGTATGATCAGTAAAAAAATGGAAGAGGCTCTAAACCTCCAGATCAACAAGGAAATGTATTCTGCCTACCTCTATATGGCTATGTCAGCCCAATGTGCAGAAAAAGCGCTCAACGGATTTGCCAATTGGTTCATGGTGCAGTACCACGAGGAGATGTTCCATGCCATGAAAATCTACAACTACATCCTCGACCAGGGAGGATCGGTGAAACTCCAGACCATCGAAGCGCCCAAAGAAAAGTTTTCCTCCGTGAAAGGGATGTTCGAAAAAACCCTGGAACATGAAAAAACCGTCACCGCCAGCATCAAGTCCCTGGTGGATCTGGCAAAAAAAGAGGACGATCCGGCCACCGAAATCTTCCTCCAATGGTACGTGACGGAACAGGTGGAAGAGGAAAAGAATGCCATGGATATCCTTCAAAAATTCCAGATCCTGGGTCGAGAAGACGGACCCGGCATCTTCCAGTTCGATGCAGCCCTGAAAGAACGAAAACTCAGCGTTCCTTCGAATTTTTCCGAGCTGGACGAGCTAGAGGATTAAGTTCTTTTACATGGATGGCCACCGCCCCTAGATCCTCCTGGACAGTTCCCCGGATGATCAGGGGGCGAGGCTCGTCCAACATTCCCGCATACCTTTCGTACGCTTTGGGGAAGAGAACCGTCTCGAAGATCGCCGTTTCATCCTCGAAGCTCACGAATTCCATCGGTCTTCCCTCCTTGGTTAGGACTTCTTTACTCGTTACAGGCCAACCCACCATTTCCACCCACCTGCCTATAGAGCGACTCAGGTCCTTAGCCCGGACTTTTCGGAATCGTTCCGGGATCGGTTCCCATAGTTTCAGCGCATGCCCCTCCAGTAAAAATCCGAGCCTCTCGTACTCTGCCTCCCATTGCTTGCGGGAAGCATGGCCCCCTCGCGTCACACCCCTGCTTGTGCTCCTTACGGATAGCGCCTGCGTCCCCGCAAAAACGTTAACAGGGGGTGCGGCCCCCTTGGGTATACTCCTTTCGCATGACACCTGCGCCCCAACCGAAATGTTAACTGGCTTCCACCAGGATTCCCCCTGCCCGAAAAGAGACGATCCTACCCCTCTCCCTCTTCCCTTTGCCGCCTGGATTTTCAAGAGGGTCCATAACTGATCCGTACGGGACAATCCGCCCGCCACTGAATCCAGGGCACCCACAGAGACAAGGGCTTCCGCATCCTCTCCCACAAGATCGACCCTCTGGCCGAAATCCTCCACACTCTGGAAAGCTCCTCGGGAGCGCTCCTCGAGGATCGCCTCTACGGTGTTCCGGTGAAGTCCTTTCACCTCGACGAACCCTACCCGGATCTCCTTTCCCTGTCCCGTGTATCGGTACAGGCTCTGGTTTACATCGGGACCCAGAACCGTGAGTCCCATCCGGCGGGCTTCACTGATGTAGGCCGCGGGGGTATAGTACCCTCCCCGATTGGACAGGACCGCTGCCATGAACTCCGCCGGGTGATGGGCCTTCAGGTAGGCGGATTGAAAGGAAACCATCGCGTAGGAAGCCGAGTGAGCCTTGCAGAAGGAGTATCCTTCGAAGGAAAGGATCATTTCCCACACCGCATCGATGGTTTCCCGGGGAACACCCCGCCTCGAGGCTCCCTGGTAGAACTGTTCCTTATACCGAGCCAGCCGAGCCTCCTTGTTCTTTTTGGACAGGATCTTCCGTAACCCATCCGCATCGGCGTTGGAAAATCCTGCCAGAACCACCGCCGTCTTGGAGACGTCCTCCTGGTAGCAGAGGATCCCGTAGGTTTCGCGAAGTATCCGATCCAGATCCGGGTGCAAGGGTTGGTAGGGCTCCCCCTTGAGCCTCCGGACGTAGAGGTTGATGAATCGGTTCGCGGCGGGCCGAATGATGGAGGAATGGATCACGAGGTGTTCGAAATCCCCTTTCCCAGTTTTTGCCTGGAGCTGCCGCATGGCAGGGGATTCCACATAGAACACACCGATGGTATCCCCCCGGGCGATCAACGCCTGGGTATCCGGATCGGCAGTAGGATCCCGAAACCCTTCCCCTAGGGGAATCCCGTTCCGCTTCAGGTTTTCCAGCGCGTCCCGGATCACCGCCAGGGACCGGTTTCCCAGTAGATCGATCTTTACCAGGCCGGCTGCCTCCACCCCGTCCTTTTCCCAGGTGAGGATGGGGACTCCCTTCTCCGCGGTTTCCACCGGCGCATACAGATCGATGGGTCTAGGAGTGAGCACCACCCCTCCCGAATGGACACTCAAATGACGGGGTAATCCGGTGATTCGTTTCGCGAGCTTTAGGATTTCGGGCCAGGGAGAGGGGTAGCTCTGGGGGGAATCCTGTTCTACGGAAGGGAATATTCCCGGGGCTACACCTGAAGCTATCCCTGAAGGTATCCTCGCTGCCTGAGGGTCGATCTTTTCTTCCCCAGGGAACCCGTTCGCGCGCCTCGAACCCCCGCTTCTCCGTAGTTCCCGCTCGAATGAGGTGATCTCCCCTTCGGGGATTCCGAACACCCGGGCCGTATCCCGCAGGGCAGAGGGGAAACGATAGAACACGTGGTTACACACCCGAGCGCAGTGGGCTTCCCCATACTGCCGGAACACATCCTCGATGACGGCATCCCGCTCGTCCCAGGCAAAATCCACGTCGATGTCCGGCGGGTCTTCCCGATCGAGGTTAAGGAACCGTTCGAAGTAGAGGTTGTGCCGGATGGGATCCACGTTGGTAATGCCCAAGCAGTAGGATACCACGCTGGCGGCCGCGCTCCCCCGGCCGCAGGTACGAGGGCTCCTTCGCACGATATCGGCCACCACGAGAAAATACTCGGAAAAACCCTTCTGCTGGATGACGGAGAGCTCGTATTCGATTCGATCCAGAACCCCTTCCGGTAACTCCCCGTACCGCTCCTCCGCGCCTGCCAGTACCCGGTCTCGAAGCATGTGGGCCACCACTCTACTGCGGGCCTCTTCGCTCCGCGCTTCTTCGCTCAGGGTCTCTCCCTTCTGGGCCACTGCCTTGCTCCGGGCCTCTTCGTTCTGGGTCGCTTCCTTATGGGCTCCTTCCTTCTGCGCCCCTACCTCCTGGGCCTTATATTTCGGCCTTGCGGGGGGCGTACCGTCAGGAAGGGTTAGCCTATCATCGGGAAGGCGAGGAAAGATGAATCCTCGAAAGATACGCTGGAACCGGCATCGCTCCGCTAGCCGTGCCGTGTTCTCGAGAGCCTCGGGAAAAAGGGAAAACCTCTCTTCCACTATCCTCGCTTCGGAAGGGAATCCGGCGAAAGGGTATCCACCGGCAGGAAAACCGGCGATCCCGGGAGCTTTTCTGCGATGAGGCTGATGATGGGGCTCATGCAGAGGCCCGGATAGGTCCCCCAGGGGAAGGGTACCTTGTCGGCCGATGGCCTGCAACACCCGATGGACTTTCGGATCCTCCCTTTCGTAGAAAAGAACCTCCGGTGCTAAAACGGGAGGAATCCCGAGACGCTGGGCTGTGCGGTACAGGGATCGTTCCAACCCCTGGATCCACACGGATAGGTCTTCCACCTTCCCCCGCCACTGTTCCAGGAGCTCCCGGTCCCTGCAAAGGATGGCGTTCCCCTCCGCATACTGGGGAATCTCTTCCGCCAGATCGAAGGACTCCTCCTCGCGCATCCTTCGGGTAAGGAGGCGGCAGAGGTTAGAGAACCCCCTTTCTTCCTTTACCAGTACCACCACCTCCCACCTTCCCTTCTGGACCGTGGCACCCACGATGGGACGGACCCCCACTTCCTCGCAGGTTTCGAGGAACTCGTGTACCCCATAGAGGTTGTTCCGATCCGTCAGAGCTACTGTCCGATACCCCAGGCCATGCAGATACCGCACCACTTCCCCAGGCATGCGAGTTCCATAGAAGAGAGAATAGGCCGACCGAACTACGAGAGGAACGTACATGGGGACAATAGATCCGCGCAAAGGCGAATCCCACCTCTTCCGAAGCGGCTTCTGATTCCATCGAGGCTTTCCTGCAGGGCTCGAACCTTCCCTTCGTAGGTTGCCTGGAAGGAGAAATTAGCTTCCCACGGAGCAAGGTAGAGATCCAGTTGCCCCGCCTCGGGTGAAAGGGTTCCCAGCTCACAGCGGACCCTCCGTACCCGGACCCGCCTGCGCAATACCCGGGGCAGGAGTGCCTGCGCCGCCCCGATCAGATCCCGATCGGAGGTGACAGGAGAAGGGAACCGCCACGTTCCTTGAGCCTGTAGACCATCGGTATAACAAACCTGCACCCGTAGACTACCGGCGGCCAGCCCCCTCCTTCGAAGGGTAAAGCCCAGTTCGAAGAGGAGGGATCGGAGAGCCTGAAGAAGAATCTGGGGGTCGTTCGCATCTTCCGGAAGGGAGGCCCCGGCCGAGAGGGTGTCCCGTTCTTCCCGGTGCTGCCCCGTGAGCCTCCCGAAACCTTCGGGAAAGGAGGGAGTTCCCCACCCCGGGGCCCCGGCTCCTTGGGTTCCGTACCCCGTTCTCTGGGTTCGGCCATCTACTTTTTGGGTTCTGCGATCGGCTGTCGAGATGCGGCCCTCCAAACCCTCTGACTGGATTCGTTGGGCACGGGACAACGGCGGGGTTCGGATCCCCCGCGCCCCGTCATCCAACCCCAGGGCACGATCACCCAGTTTTGGAGCGCGGTTATACAGCCCCCGCACCCCGTCATCCAACCCCCGCGCTCGATTTCGCAGTAGCATACCGTAGGGCCCCAGCACCTCCGCCTCTTCTTCGGTAAGGGAGGCCAGCTCGCCGATGGTACGGATCTGGAGAAGATGTAACCGGGTCAAGAGCCGGGCACCCACACCGGGCAGAAGGGATACATCGAGGGGGGCGAGAAAGGAGCGTTCCTCTCCCGGCGGCACAGCGATGAACCCCCATGGACGAACCACCCGAGTTCCTACCTTGGATACGACCTTTGCCGAGGCGAGTCCCAGGGCGGGGATGAGGTCGGTAGCCTGGATGATTTCTTTTCTAACCCTCTCCGCGCAATCCACAGGTGGACCAAAGAGCCTTCGGGTTCCCGAAAGATCCAGGTACAGGTGCCCACCCCCCTTCAGTTCCACCACGGGGGAGAATCGATCAGCTACCTCGGCCAGGCGGGCATCCGCCCGACGGTACACTTCGTAGGCAGGGGAGAGAACCTGCAGGGTACGCACCTTTTTCCGAGCCGCCTCCAGAAGCATCCCCCGCCGAATACCCTCCTGGAACGCGGTTTCCGATACAGCGAGGACAATGGCCCGGCTCCGCCCCTGCCACCCCACCACAAAGGGGCGTCCTCGGAGGGAAGGATCCCGCGCTTCCTCTACCGCTGCCATGAAATCCGTAACGTTCACATGAAGGATGGTTGACTCTTCCATTCTGACTGCCCCTCCAGCAACTGGATCAACATCCGGGCATTCACCGCCGCCTGCCCTTTCCTGTGGTTATTGAAGTAGATCCGGAATCGGGAGGTCTTACTAGCCATCCGCTGGATCCGGGGTACCCACTGGCGGAGTTCTTCCTCCGTATAGAGGTAGTCGAATCGGGCCGCCGCATCGGAACCCCACCAGGTTTGGCGGTTCCGGCCGTGGAACCGCAGGTACGCGAGGGAAGAGGTAACCCCCTCCCCCGGCTCCGGCAACCCCTTGAGATCCGGCATATCGGTAGCGCAGAACCCCACGTTTCGCTCCCGAAGGGCCTCCAGTACCCGGGGAGTGTGCCAGCCCGCGTTCCGGAACTCCACCACCAGGGGCAACCCATCCAGTTCCCTGAGGAGGGAATCGAGGTACTTCCGCCGATCCGCATCGTAGTGGAAACTGTAGGGGAACTGGAGAAGCACTGCCACAAGCCTTCCCGACCGAAGGAGAGGCCCGATGGACCTTCGGTACTCGGCCACCGCATCCTTCCAGGAGGCAGGATCCACCTTATGAGTGAGGGATTCGTGGGCTTTGATGGAAAAGTCCAGCCGGGGGCCGCCCCGTTCCAGCATTCCCGCTAGTTGTTCCTCCCTGGGGATTCGGTAGTAGGAGAAGTTCAGTTCCACCGTGGAAAAGTGCGCCGCATAGGTGGGCAGGAACTGTTCCCGGGGGAGATCCGGCGGGTACAGAACCCCTCGCCACTCCGGGTAGTCGAACCCCGAGGTGCCGATCCGTAGATCACAGGCCAAGGTATCCATGTCTAAATACTACTACACATTTGTTTAGTATTCAAGGGTTCTCCTCTCCCTTGCATGCCTGCCCTTCCACCAGTATAGTAGCGCAATGAATCAGGAACAGGTCAAAGAGCTTCTACTACAGCTGGAACCGGACACGGAGGAGTTCCAGGTCATCTTCTCCGGCAAGCAGAGCAAACGGGTAAACGGGATCTACCACCCCGAGCGGCGGGAAATCATCATCCATAATCGGAATTTTAAAAGTGAGAACGATCTCGTCTACACGGCGATCCACGAGTTCGCCCACCACCTTCATTTTACCCGGTCTCCCGTACCGATTACCAATCGGGCCCACACGCAGGAGTTCTGGGCCCTGTTCCACGACCTCTTGGAAAAGGCAGAACGGCTCTCCATCTACACCAACGTGTTCGAGCAGGAGGCGGAGTTCCGTCTGCTGACCGACCGGATCCGGACCTCTTTCCTGGCGAAGAATGGACACTTGATGAAGGAGTTCGGAAAGCTTCTCACCGAGGCGGAGGCCCTCTGCCGGAAGTACAACGCCCGGTTTGAGGACTACGTGGATCGGGTGCTGGGGGTCCATCGAACCACGGCCCGGGTGCTCATGCGGATCCATACGCTGAACGTGGATCCAGAGATCGGGTTCGAAAACATGCGTACCGTAGCTTCCCTCAAAACCGAGGAAGAGCGGAAGAAAGCGGAGGAAGCCTTCCGAAGCGGAAAAAGCCCCGACCGGGTAAAGGCCGAGTTTTCTCGCAAACGAAAGGAAGAGGATCCCCTCGAGCGGCTTCGGCAGGAGAAACGGCGGATCGAAAAGACGATCCACTCCCTCATGAAACGGCTGGAAGAAATAGACCAACGCCTTGAGAAGTTCGAGGGAAAGGACTCTGGAAAGACTTGAATCGACCGCCCTCCGACGCTCGTCGCACCTATGATACGCGAGCACTATAAGCTACGGCTTCCAAGGGGCATGAAAATCGACTCGAAACACGGTATACTGTAGAGCGTGAGGACGCATCAACGGATTCCCCTGAGCGATCTTGTGCTTAGAAGCGATGATCATACGCACTTTTTTCTGGCTCAGCGGCCGGTTCCCCTGGCCCTATACCTTGTAGGGGGTATCTGCCTCCTCTGGGTGCTTTTTTCCTGTTCCCCCATCGACCGGTTTTCCGAGTACCGGGGAGTGAATCTTCTGGAAGGGAAAAGCTTAAGCGATTGGACACCCGACTTCAACGAGGTCTCATCACCGGCACCCGCCAACGGAGGGGGAGGAGCCTACATGCTCTACCAAAGCGCGGGAGCTACGGCAGGCTACAACGGTAGCGAAGCCTTCAGGCTCAGGACCAAGAACCTTTTTCCCAATGGGGATTTTGAAGCCGGAAGCCTTACAGGCTGGCAAATTAGCGGGGGAAGCGGTTCCTTCTCTCTCACAAACAATCCCGTAGAAGTCATTCAAGGTTCTTCCCTCAAATACACCATCGCTCCTTCGACCCAATTCATATACTTCCCCCTTTCTTCCCTGAGCGACGGTTTTCTTGCAAGTACCTCCACCCAGTCCATTGCATATACTTTCCGGTTCGATCTGAAATACCCAGGGGCACCTACCCTTTCCTTCGATCTAAACACCAATCCTTCCTCTGATTCTACCCATTTCTTCGAACTTCAGAAACCGACTGGAACACTCTCGTTTTACCGCTACCCAGCCAATTTCCCCGACTCACCCCTGATCCAAACCATCTCTCGTTCTTCCTCTGTAGAGTATTATTTCTTTTTGAATACGGTTCTTACTGACAAAGGGAATTTTCAGAACGGTATTATCGACAACATCCGTTTCCTCCGTAGCGATCTGCAGTACAAAATCCGCCTCGTTCTGCCCCGAACGGATCCTACGAACCCGAATCGCCTACACCTACCCTCCGGGAGTTATCGTTTCTCCTTCTATGTAAAGCAGGACCCCGAGGCGGGATCCAACAACGTATTTCCTGCTAGCCGCATTTCCTTTGGGATCGGGAACGCCTCTAAAACCCTGGATGCCTCCTCCATCGGATCCGATTGGACAAAGGTGGAAGGCACCTTCAACAATCTTCAGATCGATCCGGGTTCCACCATGGAGCTCTGGATCTCCGCTACGGATTCTACAGACGACTTCTATAGGGATTGTGGAAGCATACTCATCTCTTCCCCCTTCCTCGAGTTTCTTCCGGAATGACCGACCCCACCGCGCACTTGACAGGGGGTAAAAAAAGGGGCTAAATTCGGCCAGCGGCCGAAAATAGGGCGGTCAGGTACGCGTTCCCCCTCGAAGCGTTAACTCTATGTATCATGAGGCATACAGATGAAACAGAATACATGCGCGGTCATCAGCGGTATCGGTTCCTATGTTCCTTCCAAACGGGTTTCCAACGATGATTTAGCGAAACTGGTGGATACTTCGGACGAATGGATCTATTCCCATACGGGAATCAAGAACAGGCATATTGCCGATGAAAAAGAAGCTACCAGTGATCTTGCCGTCAAAGCGGCAGAGCGGGCTCTGGAGAAAGCGGGCTGTCCCGTTTCCGAGGTAGATATGATCCTGGTGGCCACAGCCACCCCCGATTATCTGGGATTTCCCTCCACTGCCTGTATCGTGCAAGACCGGATCGGCGCGGAGAATGCCGCCGCGATGGATATCGTTGCCGCCTGTACAGGGTTCATCTACGGGCTCGAGACTGCCCGGGTGTTCATCGAAACGGGTACTTACAGGAACGTTCTCGTGATCGGCGCCGAGGTCTTGAGCAAAATCACCGACTGGAAGGACCGGAACACTTGTGTTCTCTTCGGGGACGGAGCTGGGGCCGCTTTGGTGAGCGCCCAGGCAGCGGAGACTTCCATGAAGGAGTCCTTGAAGCGTGGAATTCTTTCCAGCTACCTGGCCTCCTATGGGAAAGACGCGGAGGTGCTCCTCCGTCCCGCCGGTGGGACACGGGTTCCTTTCATTCCGGGAACCACTCCCCCCGAAGACCTGTGCCTCCGAATGAACGGCCGGAAAGTCTATACCTTTGCCGTCAGCGTTTTGGGGAAAACCATCGAGACCCTTCTAGCAAAGACAGGCCTTTCATTACAAGACATCAAGTATATTGTTCCTCACCAGGCAAACGTTCGGATCATCGAAGCCTGCGCGAAACGTCTCGACATTCCCCTGGATAAGTTCTTTCTGAACATCAAGGAGTTCGCCAATACTTCGTCCGCCTCGATCCCCATCGCCCTCACCGATATGGAACAGCGAGGGCTGCTCCATCCAGGGGACTTGATCTTGACCGTGGGTTTCGGCGGCGGCCTCACCTATGGGGGAAACCTCCTGTACTGGTAGAAATTAAGGTAGATTGCGCGCCAGATCCTTACCGAAATCCAATCCCAGGTTCCGGAAGGCCGCGCCTATGGCTGCTTCGGCATTGGACCCGATGCTCCGTTTCAGCATCCGTTTGGTGTACAACACCTGACCAGTTTTCAATTCCGCCGCTTTCAGGGTTCCCGTGACACGGACCTGGAATTGCCCTCGATTCTCGATGAACTCGTCGATCGCCACGGTACCGAACACGATCCGTTCGATTTGATCCCCCAATTGTGCGGCAATAGCCCGGATGATGTCCGAGTCCCCTTTCCCCTTCAACGCGACAGGATCGAGGGAGATGCTCACTGCCTTGAACCCTTCTTCGGTCAACCCTTCCAGGACACCGGCCATGGTACGACTCGATCCTATAGGATTCCCTGCCGCATCCAGGTCCAACACCACCACACCCGTGGGAATGTTCTTCGCTCGGGAAACCACCGTGTAGGGAAGATCCACCCGTTTGGAGAGGACCAGATCTTCCAGACTGTTTACCAGGGATCGATACTGCCTAGGCACGTTTTCCAAGGGGGTCAGGTAGGAGGAAAGATCCAGTACCATCACCACCGATTCCTTGCCTACGAAGGTGGGGACCGGGTGTTTGAACTCTACGATTCCATCCTCCCCGCTTTTCAACGCTACGGTCCGCACCGTAGGCCTTCCGAGTGACCTCGCTTCCTTGTAGGAAACTTGAACTTCCGCTCCCGGCACCGGTGGATCGGACTCGTTCTGCCCATCCACAACTTTTACCCTGAAGGATACAGGCAAGGGTTCCCCGATCATCCCTGAGACCTCTTTCGTGAGAGGAACCAATCCAATTCTCGACACCACACGCTTCGCATTGTTGATATTCCGCTCGAACTTGATCTCCGCGTTTTCCACTTTGGAAGTGGCCGCAGCTACAGCCGCCTCGATGTACGAACGGATGGCCCCAAACAGGTCTCCCTGGGTTTCGAGCCGCTTTCCCTTGGATTCGGGTATGGCCACCGCATCCACCTGTTCCTGGAAAATTGCCGCGATCCGCGCTTTTTCTTTTTCCAGTTCAGCCCTATCGTACTGGGCGAGGATATAGACCGACACCCGTTCCCCTTCTCGCTGGATGAACTTGTCCGCCACTCGAAGCCCGCTTACCCGCGCGGAGCCCTCCTGTTTCACCTGTTGAGTGACCTGCGCCTGGAAACGGTCAAGCGTAGCCCTGGCTTCCGAAGTGGTTTCCGAAGTGACCCGTACTCCCAGGTACCGGGTGATTTCCGCGATCAGGCTGTAGACTGCCTGTTCCTCTGCCTTTGTCGCATCCCCTTTAGGATCCGAGGCGGATCCCACAAAGAAATAGTGCTGGGCTGTTTCCTTGGGAGGAGTCAGCACCCAGTCCGGAGGAGCTTTCTTTTCCCCTTCTTTCGACGCCGTACTTTTGGGAGCACCGGCACAGGAAAACAAAGCGAGCGTCATCCCTATGCAGATCCCTATCCTCAGGAAGGTCGTTAACTTCGAGCGCATCGATTTCATCCTCCAAAAAGGGGCCGGAGGCTATATGCCTCCAGCCCAACATCATCACTGCGATTCTACACCAATTCTCGAGCCTTACAGTCCTTCCTTTGCAAAGGCTTCCTTCACCCGTTTCCGGGCCGTTTCCTCATCGGGACTTCTGGGCTTATTGGCTACCGCAGCCTCATCCAGCGCTTTACGTACCAGCTCATCGAGGACTGCCTTGGGGATCGTATATAGGGCGAGATAGGTGTACGCATCCTCATCCACATTTCCATCCGGTTTATAGTACCGCATCTGGACCCAGTAGCTGTCCACCTGCTTGTAACCGGATATTGTAGCATCCGAGAGGCTCTTTACCACCTGCTCCATGTACCCTTCCAGCTTGTTCATATCGCCTGCCGCCGCTCCGGCAAACTTCACCTGGACCCGGTTCCTTACCTGCTGGGCAATCTCGGCGTTGGCGGTAAAGTTTTTCGTCCATAGTTCCGCTCCCTGCAGATCCTTGGCCCGGGGGGACTCGAACTTGAAAACATACACGTCCTTGTATTTATCCAGCTTTTGCAGCTCGTCCACGTTCATGGTAACCCATTCGGGTGGTTCCTTGCCCCACTTGTAGTTCTTGTGATCCAGAATGTCAGGCCGTTTCACCAGTGGCTGGGCAACCGCCGGGGGTTTCGACGCTTGCGGCTGGGCCGGCTTAGGAGCTGGTTTACTGGCACACCCCGCAACGAGGGCAAATACCAGGGTAACAGCTAGGAAAGATAGTAGATACTTCTTCACGTTCATCCTCCTCTAGTAACATGATTATGTTCAACGGACTCCGTCCGTTATTTCTTACTTCAGCCTTGTATTGAATACAAGGGTCTTTCCCCGAATAAGCACCTGTTCCATCCCTTCCAACCCGGGAATGGAATCCGCGATGGAATAGATCAGTTCCTCCAGCGAATCGATTCGTCCAAAGTAGAATACGGCAAACTTGGTGGACTCTGCCGACTGGTTGATCACCTGCAAATCGGCCACTTTGGACCGGAGTCTACTGCGGAACCGGGTCATGAGCCGGGTATCAGCGGTATTCTGAAGGATCAATTCATACCGGATTCCCCGTTCGAAAGCCTTGGCCAGGAGACTCTTCGATTGTTCCACAGCGATCGGCATCGCCTTGTACAAGGTAGATTGAAGCGCGTTGGATTTTGCGTCGAACTGGCTGACCCTACTGAACGTTCGAGGACTCGAATACGGTACAGAGCCCAGAAGGTTCCCCGTGGAAGACTCGAACATCTTCAGAGTCACCTTAGCGGATCCATAGTGATTGGAACCCTGGGTTTCCCCTTCCGTTACCGCATCGATTTCGATGTACACATCCGCGTTGAGTTTCTGAGCGATCCACTGGATCATGCTCATCTCTTTGCCTGCTTCCTCCTCATAGACCATCTTCATATCCTTCTTCAACTTTTCCACCTCTGCATAGTCCACCGCATTCTTTCCGTTCGAGAGAAGGATACTGTTGGCCATACCCACCGCCGCCTTCATCAGGAAAGGATCTTCCTTGCTCTCCTCGTTGAAGTACACCATGTAGGTGAGGGAATCCAGGTATTTTCGGAGGAAGTTCTTCTCCTCGGGTGTGGGTTCCTGATATTTGGGCGGTTCCTCCAGTTCTTTCGCCGCCGGGGAGGTTACCGCTTCCTTTTTTACCAGATCCTGGGCTGCCGCTTTGGAGGTATCCTGAGCAGTGGCATCCTTCAGTATTCCGTGAGCCCGAAGGGTGCTTTCTATAGCAGCTCGATTCACGGGAATGCGGATTTCGTACACGAACTTCCCCCCCACATTATCCTTTCGGAGGGTTTCCATGGCTTCGTTCTTCACGTAGGCATTGGGGTTGGAGGTGGAATAGAGGACCTCTTCCAGCTTTTTTGCATTCGCCTGTTCCTGAGCGGCTCCGATCATGTCGATCACAGCCTTTCGTACGGCATCCATCTTTGCCGCATTCATCGCCCTCAATAGACTGTCGCTTTCACCCCTACCGGTGTACACATCCGGTGCAGCCTGGGGTGTTGCCGCAGGGGGAGCCGGTTTTGCGGGTTCGGAGGGTTTGCCCTTGGGTGCGGAGGCGCACCCCCAAAGAAACGCGGTTAGAATGATCGCGAGAACCCCTAGAGTGTTTTTCACCTTCATATTCTTCCTCACTTAAATATAGCACTATTTGAACGTGACACCAACGTTTACGAAGGGTCCTACCTTTGTGGCGAAGTAGCTCTTGTCATCCACATCGATCAACGCTTCGGCCAAACCCAGCCAGAGGGCATACCCAGCATCCACCGTAATCTTCGTGTCTCTCGACACCAACGCGCTCAGGGTAAGGAACGCTTTCCCGCCCACATGGGTCATGAAGTACTGTTGATCCGTATTGAAGAAGGCCCGGGCAGTATCTCCCAGATAGGCACCCCCGACTCCCACCACCAGGGTTGGGGCAACCTGTACTCTTCCCAGATAGAGGTTGGTGATTTCTGCCCCTATGTAGGCATTCATCGGTATGATGTCGAAGAGGGAGAGAGCGGCGGTAGCGATGCTGAGGGGTATTTCCGCCCCTACAACGGGCCGGGTAGTAAAAAACCCCCTGGAAGCAACCGCCTTTAGCCCTAGCTGGGGAATAAAAGGCAGCTCATAATTATCCACCAAAAAGGAGCCCCCATACAGCATAGCCTCCACTCCGATACGGGGGATTTCCTGGATCTGATCCCCCACCTGGGGTCTTCGGCTGGAATAGATCACCTTGCCCACGGAAAACTGGTCCTGTACTTCCTTCACGATGATGAGACCCACCTCGTCCACCGCCTGGAATCCCGCCACCTGCCGGTAGCCAACGATGCTGAACTCATCCCCCACCATGATCCCCATATTCTTCCCCAGTTCGAAGATCACCTCGCTTCCCATGATCTGAACGATCCCGCTTTTGATCTGGAACTCTTCCACTTTTCTCAACTGGAACTGGAGCATCAGGGGAATCCCATCGATCGCCGCTTTGATCGCACCATTCTGTGTTTTGTCCTGACCCGAGGTTTCCACATAGAACTGGGCGGTGGTCTGTAGCTTCTCCACATTCAGGATGGTAAAGGAGGTCTGGATACTGGCTTTGTACGAACCATCCCTTAGCCTCTCCAGATTGAAATAGCTCACCGAAGGGATCACCACGAGAAAGGCTCCTACCAGCCGGTTCCAATCTGCTTCGGTAAAAGCCTCCTGCCCCATCAGTACCTTTTCCGGGATCTGGACATTTCTACTCTTGAAATCCTTGATCTTTTCTACGAAGGCGTTCACATCCTTTACGCCCAGCCGTTGGGTGAGACCCACCACGTTGAACCTTCCCATATTGATGAATACGGCTCGAATCTGTTCATCGATGGCACCCAGGGCTGCGTTGGGGATGTTCCAATCGTAGTAACTCAGGTTGAAAACGGCGATCTCTTTCTTCTCCGAGACCTTCTGCGCCATGCCTGGAATAGCCATCCCCCATAGGACTACTACGATACAGAACCACCGATAGTTGTTCTTCATGGAAAGAGTTCCTCCTCTATATGATTTAGTTTTGTGATACGACTCTTATATCCTTAACACCCAAGGGATGTACAGCAGTGGGCGCATGGTAAATCTGAAAGGAAAAGGTCTCGTGTTCTGCACTACTGGCCACAATGGAAACGGAAACTTCGTTCCAGCTAACCGTTACTGTTTCCCTATCCTTGCGTATTGAAAACTTGAGGGTATCACCGGTAGGAGCAGGGAGAGTATACTCCTTTCCCCCCGCCGTGATGTTCCATTTCCCCTCCTTACCGGAAATGATTGCCCAGGGACGATCCACATCTTTCCCCAAAAGCCGGATTTCCACTCCCGCGTTTGCCAGCTTTTCGATGGAAAGGGAGATTTCCTGAGGGAGGGAATCGAGGGGGCCGTAGTAAAAGGAACTTCCAGGGGAAAGGATATAACCGGATGCAGTCTGTTCCACCTTGCCTTCCGTCCGGATGGGAACCTTCGTACCCATCCCTGTAGAAGAAGATCGTTCTGTCCGAATCCCAAACTCGTCCAGTACTCCGACAAACCCACTCCCCTCTTCCCCTATACCAATCCAGGAAATACCCTCTTTCCCAAAGGTTGACAGTCCCCCTTCCGGCAATTCGAACGCCCCCACAGGATCCTCGGAAATACCCTCCAGACTCCACATTGCCCGAAGCATCTTTGCCTCCTGGGTGAAGGAAAGTTCCAGTTGTTGTGCTCTTCCTTCCTGAATCGAACCCCTGGAAGGGATGACTATGCGGGAATTGCCTACCTCCAGGAATGCCTCGATCTTTTTATCCTTATTCGTGTGGATCTTTAGATGGAAGGTCCCCTCTTTGGTTTTCGTTTCGAACCAGGTCCGATCCTCCACCGGGGCCTCGGGCCTGAGGCGAAACCGCAAGGAAAAACTCTCCAGGGGGGGCTCCCCCTCAAAAGACAACAGGAACTGCTCTGTGACGAATCCGCTCTTTCCATCCAGATAGTACCCAAACACCGTTTCCTTCAGCAGTACTTGGGGAGAACCAATTTCCTTCAAATGCCCCCTTCCATACTCCGCTTTGTTCTTTCGATAGCCCGAATCCTTCAGGTTTCCCATGAAGTGGAAAAGGCTCCAATGGGAGGATTCCGGCTTTAGATCGGTATCCTGTAACCCCACCGTAGAGCTGACTACCAATTGGGAGGTCAGGTAGGTGGGAGACGCAAAGGAATAGGTAGTACCTTCCTTGGGGGGATGCGGGAATAGGTCTACCCGCACCGGATACACTCCCTCTTTTGCGGGAGAGGTCCACCGCAGTTCGGCTCCTCCCTGGGAATAGAGCTTCTCCTGCACCACTTTCCCTTGGATGGTCCACCGAATCCAGGGATCCGATGGAGAAGGAATCCGCAAAGCCACCTGTACGATGGCTGTGGAAAAAGGCAGCACCGAGGGAGGGAAGAGCGAGATCCGCTCCAATTCGTACGGGCCTTCCGCTACGAAGAAAGTGACTCGATTCTGATAAGTTTGAGTGGAACCTTTTTTCAATGTCAACTGGAGGGTGTATGTCCCTGGAGGCAGTTGAGGCGGAATGAGGGCAGGGAGGGGACCGCTCTGTGGATTCACCCTGTCGAGGGTTACCGAGGCAACCTCGGTTCCATCCACGGATAAGATCGAAGCGCTGAGCGCGTAGGGTTCGGCCAGTTCCTTCTTTTTTACGTCCGTAGTGACTGCGAGGGACAAGGGTATTTCAGAAGAAGACAGGATCGTGCCATCGGGGATGGTCAACACCTTAGCCTCTGGCTCCGATGCGGCAGACTCCCCAAAGAAAGACTCTTTGGAACATCCGCCTACCCAGAGAAGGAGAAGAATCCCTAGGGCACTCAATCCTCTTTTCATCCTACTAATAGTATACTACATATTTGCACTTGTTACTTGTCCTTTTTCTGTAGTAAAAATCTCCCATGCGTAATACTGCCGTGATCATCCATGTCGATCATTTCCTCCATAATATACAACAGATCCGAAATCTCGTGGGACCCCATGTGAAAATCTGCGCTTCCCTAAAGGCAGACGCGTATGGACACGGCGCCGTGGCCCTGGCCCGGGCGGCGGAACGGGGAGGGGTCGAATTCGTAGGCATCGCATGCCCCGAGGAGGGAGCGGAACTCCGGAATGCGGGGGTACGACTACCCCTCCTGATGTACGGCCTCTGCCTACCCCAGGAGATCCCCCGGGTAGTGGATATGGATATATCCGCTATGGTGGCAGACGCAGAGGGGATAGACCTGTTCGCCCGTTCCGCCGCCCGTCAGAAAAAGGTTGCCCGGCTACACTTGAAGATCGATACGGGGATGGGCCGGATCGGTTGTACACCCCAGGAAGCAATCCCGCTGGTGAAACGGATCCTATCCTCACCTTACTTGGTCTTGGAAGGACTCGCCACCCACTTTCCCATTTCCGACGATACCGACCGAAGCTTTACCCGGAAACAGATCCAACAGTTCCTCGACATCGTACAGAAACTGGATAAAGAAGGGATCCGAGCTGAACTCCTCCATGTTTCCAACTCTGGCGGTATACTCCAGTACCCGGAGGCAAATTTTTCCATGGTGAGGCCTGGCATCCTCCTCTACGGGTATTTCCCTTCCAAAGAGGTGCCCCGTGCGCTTCCCCTCAAGCCCGTAATGGAACTGAAGGCAACGGTTTTGTTCCTAAAAAAAGTTCCTCCGGGAACTCCTATTTCCTATGGGTGTACCTACTGGACCCAGGAAACCACCACCATCGCCACTATCGGAGCAGGCTATGCGGACGGGTATCCCCGAAGTCTTTCCAACAGGGGACGGGTTCTGATTCGTAACAAGTGCTATCCCATCGTCGGACGAGTCACGATGGATCAGATCATGGTGGATGTAGGGAAGGATCCTGAGGTGGAGCGGTACGATGAAGCGGTGCTCTTTGGACCCAACCCCTTAGGCCCCAGCGCGGAAGAGGTGGCCGAGCTGGCAGGAACCATCACCTACGAAATCACCTGCGGCATCAACCGGAGAATCCCCCGTCACTACCTGGGAGGGAACATCCTTGGGGGAAAATAGCGGGGGAAAAACCCCGCACATTCACCCTGCTTTAACTTTCCATTCCTGTTCAATCGAACGGGAGGCGACACGATAGGGAGCCCAAGGGAGTATCCCAGAGGCTCTACCTCCCACCTCTCTCCCCATTGGCCCATAAGCGGATCAGGCGAATCACCACTTCGGTGGCCCGTACCATGGCCGAGAGGGGGACCCATTCGGTGAGGGAATGGAAGTTGGATCCTCCCGCAAAGATGTTCGGGGTGGGAATTCCCAATTCCGTGAGCCGCGCTCCGTCCGTTCCTCCCCGGATACTGGCATGCGCGGGCTCGATTCCCGTGGCCCGGATAGCTTCGTCCAGGAATTGCACGATGCGGGGGTCCTGGGTAAAGGCATCCCGCATGTTGAGGTACTGTTTCTCCAGGGTAACGGTTACCTTTCCGCCCGGGAAAATTCCTTCTACCGCCCGGGCAATGGCCTCGAGGGTTTCGATACGGCGCCTGATCTCGGCCATCTCGTAGTCACGGAGAAAGATTTCCACCTTCGCCTCGGTGACATTCCCCTGGATCTCCAGGGGACAGTAATACCCATAGCGACCATCGGTAGCCTCGGGACTTTCCGAGCGGGGAAGAAAGGAGACAAAGTTTGCCGCCATGCTACAGGCGTTTACCAGTTTTCCTCGGGCATATCCCAGGTGAACTCCCACCCCCTTGCACTGGACGACAACACGATACGCGTTGAAACACTCGTACTCCACCGTCCCTTCCCCCTCCCCGTCAAGGGTGTAGGCTACCTTCGCCTGTACACGATCCAGGGGGAACCGTTCCATCCCCTTCCCCGTCTCCTCATCCGGAGTAAAGATGAACTCCACGCTCCCATGCTCCAGGTCCGGATGCTGGACCAGATACTCCAGTGCGGTCACAAGGGCAGCCACTCCTGCCTTGTCATCGGCACCCAGAAGGGTGGTACCGTCGGAGGTGATGAGGGTGTCTCCCTTATACTGGGCAAGTCTTTGTTGACTCCCCGGATCCAGTTCGATTCCGCCTGCTAGTACGATCTTTCCCCCATCGTAGTTCCTATGGATAAGGGGCCGAACAGGATCACCCGGCACATCGGAGGCGGTATCCACGTGAGCGATGAAGGCCAGTGTGGAGGCGTCCGTATTCGGCGGGATACGAGCGATGAGGAATCCATGCTCCGTCACCTCCACCGAAGGGACTCCGAGGCTCACGAGTTCCTCTTCCAGCATCCGGATCAATTTCCACTGGTTTTCCGTGGAAGGAGTATGGGTATCTGCCCGATGCCGATCCGAAGGGGTCCCGATGGAAGCGTAACGGACAAACCGTTCCAGGATCCTTTCTGGATCCAGAGGCAGGCTGGGTGTATAGAGAGACAAGGTGCGCATGCTCCGCATCCTACCGGAAGGTTCCACTCTGTTCAATGGGAGGATAGTTTCATATAATAGGACTCCTATGTTGAAGTACCGTTGCCTGATCCTCGATCATGACGATACCGTGGTGATGAGCACTCCCACGATCCATTATCCCGCCCATGTGGAAACCCTCAGGCGTATCCGGCCCCACACGGCTCCGGTGAGCCTCGAGGAATGGTACCAGAAAAATTTCCATCCCGGCCTGATGGCCTTTCTCAGATCGGAACTGCAGATGACGGAGGAGGAACTGGAAACGGAGTTCCACATCTGGCGGGAGTTCACCACTGAACGGGTGCCGGAGTTCTACCCGGGGATGTTCGAGCTCCTCCAGGAGTACCGCGGGCGGGGAGGAATCATCACTGTGGTGTCCCACAGCGAAGAGCCCCTCATCGAGCGGGATTACCGCCACGCTTCCCGGGAAGCAGGCATTCCTCCCTTTCTTCCCGATCGCATCTTTGGCTGGACCCAGGATCCAACCAAACGAAAGCCCAACCCCTACCCAGGGTTACAGATCCTCAAAGAGTTTTCCCTCGATCCTTCCGAGGTGCTTCTTCTGGATGACCTGAAGCCCGGGATCGAGATGGCCAAGGCCCTCTGTATCGATACGGCAGCCGCCGGTTGGGCTCACAACATCCAAGAGATACGCACATACATGCAGATGAACTGCACCTACTATTTCCAGACGGTGGAACAGTTCCGCCGTTTTCTGTTGGAGGAGGAATCCGATGGTGTACGATTTTCGAAGTGATACGGTCACCAAACCCAGCGTCCCCATGCGGAAAGCCATGGCCGAAGCCGAGGTAGGGGACGATGTGTACCGGGACGATCCTACGGTGAATCGTCTGGAAGAAAAAGCCGCCCAGCTTTTGGGAAAGGAGGCCGCCCTCTTCGCTCCCAGCGGAACCCAAACGAACCTTCTCGCCATCCTTACCCACTGCGGCCGGGGTGACGAATACATCGTAGGGCAGGACGGGCACAGCTACAAGTACGAAGGAGGAGGGGCAGCGATCTTCGGATCCATCGTCCCCCAACCGATCGAGTTCGAACCCGATGGGACTCTGGATCTGGCGAAGGTTAAAGCGAAAATCAAACCCCTCGACATCCACTTCGCCCGGACCAGGTTGCTCTGTCTAGAAAACACCAACTGGGGCAGGGTGTTGCCCATGGACTACCTTGCACAGGCCTCGGAGTTCGCGAAAACCCACCGCCTATCCACCCATCTGGATGGTGCACGGATCTTCAATGCAGCGGTCAAACTCAAGATTCCCGCTGTCCAGATTGCCCGCTACTTCGATACGGTTTCCTTCTGCCTTTCCAAGGGCCTGGGAGCCCCTGTGGGGAGCCTCCTCTGTGGTAAAAAGGACTTCATAGAAGAGGCAAGGAGGTGGAGAAAGGTTTTAGGCGGGGGGATGCGGCAGGCCGGGATCCTGGCGGCCGCGGGCCTATACGCTCTGGAACACAACATCGATCGCCTGGAGGAAGATCATGCCAACGCCGCCCTTCTCACGGAAAAGCTGAAGAATATGGAGAGCCTTGAAGTACTTCCCTATTCAGGAATTACCAACATGGTGTTCGCCTACCTCCGCAAGGGAACGCCCGAAGGGTTGGCAGACTGTCTAAAACGGCGAGGGATCCTCATCACGGTACGGAATCCCCTCCGTCTAGTCACGCATCTAGACGTCGATAGAAACGCCGTGCTTGCCCTCGCGGATGGAATTAGGGACTACCTTGCAGGGCTATAGGGAATCTATCTCCATGAAGTCTATTCCCCAGAAACCCCTTCCCATGACCCGAACGGAGATGGAAGAGCGCGGATGGGATCAACTGGACTTTCTCTGCATCACCGGGGATGCCTACGTGGATCACCCCTCCTTCGGTATCGCCCTTATAAGCCGAATCCTCGAAGCGGAGGGGTTTCGGGTGGGGATTCTCGCGCAACCGGACTACCGAAGCGTGGAGGACTTTAAAAGGCTCGGGAAGCCCCGCCTGGGGATCCTCATCACAGGGGGAAATCTTGACTCGATGGTGTCCAACTATACCGTCTCGAAAAAACCCCGAAGAAAGGACGTCTACTCCCCGGGAGGGATGGGGGGAAGAAGACCGGATCGGGCTTCCATCGTCTATGCGGTGCGAGCCCGGGAAGCCTTTAAGGGTGTCCCCATCATCCTCGGAGGGCTGGAGGCAAGCCTCCGTCGGTTCGCGCACTACGATTACTGGGAAGACCGGCTTCGCAGGTCTATCCTCCTGGACTCGAAAGCGGACCTTTTGGTGTACGGGATGGGGGAACGGGCTATCCTAGAAATTGCCCGACGGCTCCGGGAGCAGGGCCTCAACGCAGACCTCAGAGGGATACGGGGAACCGTGTATGCCACCTCCTCCCTACCGTCGGATTTTCGAGGCATCCTCCTACCCTCCTTCGAGGAACTCCTTCTAGACAGAGCCGCCTACGCGAAGAGCTTTCTTCTCCAGTACCAGAATACGGATCCCTTTTCCTCCCTACCCCTTGCCGAACCTTACGGTCCAGGGAATCCCTCGGATACAGGCAAATCCACCCCCCAGCGTTTCGTGGTGCAGGAACCACCCCCCCTTCCCCTTTCTACGGAAGAGCTGGACAGGGTGTTTTCCCTGCCCTACACCCGAACCTACCATCCAGCCTATGAAAGCGAAGGAGGTGTCCCTGCCCTGGAAGAAGTACGATTCAGTTTGATCAGTTCCCGGGGCTGCTTCGGCGGCTGTTCCTTCTGTGCCCTTACCTTCCACCAGGGACGAATCGTACAGTCTCGAAGTCACGACTCTCTCCTGGAGGAAGCCGAGAAACTCACCCATCTGCCCGATTTCAAAGGGTACATCCACGATGTAGGAGGGCCCACAGCCAACTTCCGGCAGGAAGCCTGTAGCAAACAGCTCCGTTCCGGCACCTGTACCCACAGGTTATGCCTCGTCCCTACTCCCTGCCCTAACCTGAAGATCGATCACCAGGATTACCTCGAGCTCCTTCGAAAACTTCGCTCCCTTCCCCGGGTAAAAAAGGTGTTCGTTCGTTCGGGGATCCGGTACGATTACCTGCTGGCCGATCCGAATCCTGCGTTTTTTCGGGAACTCTGCCAGTTCCACATATCCGGCCAACTAAAAGTGGCGCCCGAACACGTAAACCCCCGTGTCCTGGAAGCGATGGGCAAACCATCCTTTGAGATGTACCTTCGATTCGAAGAGACCTACCGCCGCATCAATCAGGAACTCCAGAAGGAGCAGTACCTCGTGCCCTACTTCATCTCCAGTCATCCCGGAAGCGACCTTGCCGCCGCTATCGAACTGGCGGAATACTTTCGGGACCATCATTTCATTCCTGAGCAGGTGCAGGATTTCTACCCCACTCCCGGTACTCTTTCCACCTGCATGTACTACACAGGAATCGATCCCCGTACGGGCAAAGAGATCTACGTACCCCGAACTGCCCACGAAAAAGCCCTCCAACGGGCCCTGCTCCAGTACCGGGACCCTAAACACTATCACCTTGTGGTGGAAGCCCTCACCAGGGCGGGACGCACCGATCTCATTGGCTTTGGCCCCACATGCCTGGTCCGGCCACTTCCCCAGAGGAAACAAGGGCCCCGATTCCAAAAGATCACCAGTACCCATTTCAGGGACTCCCCCCAAAAACGCAAGCAACTCGGTAAGCCTTCCCCACCCGGCGGGAAACCCAAAGGGAAGCGCTTGCGAAAAGGTCGATAGATAGGTACACTCCCCCTAAAGAGGGGACAGTTTCAAACCGTAATGGGAATCAAGAACATCTACCGACATTTCGTTTGGCTCCTGAAAGGGATCAAGGTCTTTGCTCTCGTGGGGAAAAGCGGCACGGGAAAGAGTTTCCGAGCCAAACTCCTGGCCCAGAAGTACGGGATTGAACTGATCGTGGACGATGGCCTTTTGATACGGGACCAGAAGATCCTGGCCGGACGATCTTCCAAAAAGGAAAAATCCTACATGGCCGCGGTAAAAACCGCCCTCTTCCATGACAAGGAGCACCGTAAAGAGGTGATCCAATGCCTCCAGAGGCAAAAGTTTAAACGAATTCTCATCATCGGAACCAGCGTAGGGATGGTAAGAAAGATTGCCGAAACCCTCCACCTTCCGCCCCCGAGCAAAATCATCCAGATCGAGGACGTGGCTACCCAGGAAGAGATCCAGACTGCCCTTCACTATCGCAACGTTCATGGCCGACACGTAATCCCCGTGCCCTCCATCGAAGTGAAGCGGAACTACCCCAAGACCATGGTCGATTCCATCCGTATCTTCCTGAAGCAACAGTTCGGTATCGGCGGGAAAGGACAGGTGTTCGAAAAGACGATGGTTCGCCCGGAATACAGCAAAAAGGGAACCGTGCAGATCTCCGAGGCTGCCCTCACCCAGATGATCATCCACTGTTTGCAGGAATACAACAAACTGATCAAACTGAAGAAAGTGACCATCAAGAGCGAGTCCACTGCCTATCGGATCGAAATGTTCATCACGATTCCCTATGGGGTCGAACTGATCCCTAACGTGTACGAGATGCAGAAGTACATCACCGAGAGTATCGAACGCTTCACAGGGATCATGATCGAAGAATTGAACGTGACTGTGGAAAGCATCACATGAAAGGCATTACTTTTACGGAAGGAGGCAAGGTGTGAGCAAGAGAGTTTCCGTTCTATTTTGTGTCCCTCTACTCCTTTGGATTGTTCCTGTGGGGTATGGACAGTCGGCAGGGAGCTCTGCATCGGGGGCTGCTTTCCATGAAGTAAAGACCCCTCACTACCGCGTACTTTCCCAGATTTCCCCTTCGCAGGCTCAGGAGATGGGAGCCTACCTGGAACAACTGTACCTCCTGTTCAACTCCTACCTTCATTTGCCCGAATCGTCCTCCCCAACGCCCCTTCTGGTACGGATCTTCAACACAAAGGAGCAGTTCGACAGGTACCTATCATTGTTTATCAACGAGAGCCGGGAGGATTTCGTGTACCTGCACCATGGGGACCCTTCCCGGCGCGAACTCCTTCTGTACCCCCGCGAGCCCGAACTTTTCTACCCTTCCCTCAATCATCAAGCTTTCCTTCAGTTCCTCAGATCCCAGGTGCAGAACCCACCCCTGTGGATCCGGGAAGGGTTTGCCGTTTTCTTCGAAAAGGTTCGTCTAGATCCCGCTTCCAGGACCCTTCAATTCAAAGAGAACCTCGATTGGCTGGACACTCTGAAAACCATGATCGATCCCGCTACTTCCGCTTCCGACAAACCCCTCATTCCTCTGGAACGGTTCCTCTTCCTCACCCCGGAAGAGGCAAGGCAGAACCTCAAGATCTTCTACCCCCAAGCGTGGGGTTTCGTGACCTTCCTCCTCTATGCGGAGGATCGGTCCTACCAGCGCTTCCTCTGGGATTCCCTCTCGAGTCTAACACCCGACGCAACCCTGAAGGGAAACCACGAGTCGATCCAGAAACGAGTTCTCTCGTTCTACGATCTAGGCAAGGTAGAGAAGGATTTCAAAGCCTATATCCAGAAACGCCCCTCCTTCGCTACCCTCATGAAAACAGGGATCGCCGCCTATGAAAAAGATACGTACAGGGAGGCAGAAGAGGCTTTCAAGAACGCGGTGGCCCTTGAACCTTCCGAACCCCTACCCTACTACTACCTGGGTCTTGTAGCGTACGCTACGAAGAATTACGCAAAAGCGGAGGAACAGTACAAAAAAGCCCTAACCCTCGGAGGACCCCGGGGACTGATTCAGTATGCATTGGGGATAAATGCCTTTGCCTGGAACAAGCCGGAAGAAGCTCGAGCTTACCTGACCGCTGCCATCGAGACGGATCCATCCTTCAAGGAGAAGGCAGAGCCCATCCTCAAACGACTGTCACGGTAACACGCTACACCGGAACCGTTTCCGCCGTCTTCGCGTCTGGGGTGTCGCCGTTCGGTTTTCTCCGTCTTCTGCGGCGGGGTTTCTTGGGCCGGGTTTCCCGAAAAATCATCATCACCGCCTGATCCACATCTCGATTCGGCGGCGAAAGGGGGCGGAAGAATTCCTTGGCAGCCACATAGAAATCCTTGAACAGCAGAGGGACCTCCCTCTGCTCCCTGTTGAGGTCCTCCAGATGATCCTTCAGCAAAGCCGCAAGCCCCTTGGCACGTTCTTCCAGCTCCGGTTCCGATCCATCGTACCGTTCGAGGGTGCGGAAGAAACGGTCGTAGAAGTCGTTCCTGTTTTCCTGTAACCTCAGGTCGAGGGAAGGGAGAAAATACCTCAAGAGTTTGAAGGAATGCAAAGCTTTCAGGGTAACCGCTGAAGCGCCGGATCCTATAATCTTGAAAAGTTCCTCTGTGAGCCGGGAATGGGAACATCCAGCCAAAAGGGGCGCCTGTTTCTGGATCAGCCTACGGGTGAAGAAGGGCAGGGAAAACCCCAACATGGCGCTGTACTTCACGGCGCGCACCATCCGTACAGGATCTTCCACGAATATCTGCTTCAGGGGAATGATGGGACGGACCACCTTGCTGCGGATATCCTTCACCCCCCCCACATAGTCGATGATGATCTCTTCCACCGGGCAGTAGTACAGGGCGTTGAGGGAGAAATCCCGCCTCTGCACATCCTCATGGATGGTACCGTATTGATTCATCTCCCCCATTCCATGGAGGGACCGAAAGGTGGACACCTCGATGATCTTGCCTCCAAAATACACGTGGACAAGACGAAACCGCTTCCCTATGATGCGGGAGTTGCGGAATAACCGTTTGATTTTCCGAGGATGGGCGTCGGTGGCGATATCGAAATCCTTCGGTACTTTCCCAACCAGGAGATCCCGAACAGCCCCTCCTACCACGTAGGCGGAGTGTCCCGCGGCTTTCAATCGCAGGATAATGGAAACGGCATCCGGATCGATATCCTGCCTGCGAATGGGATGTTCCTCTTTCGTGTAGATTTCAGCTCGTTTTACCGCCTCACCGTTTTTTGTTTTACCGTATCGAACCAACAATGATGTACGATCCTATGATTTAATTGAATTGTTTATACACACTATAGAGTATGGGAAAGTGAGGAGTCAAGGATACGGTATCCTTAGTCTTCACTCTCCCGTTCAATCACCTCAGGCAGGATCCATTTAAACTCATCTATTACCATTTCCGTTACGTCCTCTCCGCCAAAGGTGATCTTGCCGGTCCAGGTATCAGGGACCGTAACGTTACCAACATAGTAAGGATCTTGCATGTTAATTGTAACACTGGGGAGTTTAAAATTCTCAAACTTCAGAGTCCCATCCTTGTAACCGCTGTCTTTGAAATCCACAGTAGCGGATCCCGAAATCGCGTAGTTTGAGACGGTAATCTTAGAAGGATAGAAATGATTTGGATCGTAAAAGTTTTGCTTAAAATCTGCTTGTAAAGTGTAGTTTGATACAGTTATTGCACCGCCCTTCTTGAGCGAGCCAATGGTCCTGTCATTTTCATCTTCTAAAGGAAGGTCGTTAAGGAAGTTAATAGTAAAGCTGGTAACTGAGGCCGTTAACGTAAGGGTTGTGGGATCAAAGCTATAGGTTCCGGATCCTGTTTCCTGGATCTTTCCGCTTTCGTTTGTCCTATTTATCGCGAAGGATTGATTGGTAACGGGTGTGCCCCACTGAAAGCTTTGGTTCTCTACGGTCTGCTCAAACACAGCATCCACGCTATCGTAACAGATATGCGCCAGGAGCATCCCCAGGGTTTCATAATCGATCTCTGCCTCTGATTCCTTTTGGAGAAGCTGATCGAGCAGTTCCTGGGAACACCCTATCCCGAATAGAAGGATACTTAAAAACACAGCTACTATTTTGATAGGTTTCATCGGTACACCTCCCCTCAGTAATCATTCCTACGTTAAAATTTTACCACTCACGGCATTATTTTCCAACCTATCATCGTGTTTTGTGAATGGTTCCTATGCGCCGTGAAATTCTTTCCGCCCTCGATCGAAGAGTTATGGGTCGACCGTTCCCGTTTCTTCTTGAGCCAACAGTTTCAACTCCATCAGTTTCCGGTAGGGGAATCCCTCCCACTCCATCGAAAAAAGGGAATTGTTGTGGAACAGGGGTTCCTCTTCCAGGGGAAACGGGCAGTATCGAAGGCTTTCCCCCCACAATTGGGTAGAGGGTACAGGGGAATACTCGGCCAGTCGTACCCGGACCCCTGTGGGCTTCACGAACCGGATCGAAGCCTCCACCTCTTCCGCCTCCTGAGCGGGCAGGCCAGCCAGCAAGTACACCGAGATATCCTGAGCCTTGTAGCCGGCTTGCTTCAGGAGGGAAACACCCTGCAGGAACTCTTCGACCTTCACCTTTCCATCGTATCGGCGATGAAACTCTTCCGAAGCGCTTTCGAACCCCAGTCGGATCTCTACCACCCCCGCCCTCCGCATGAGGCGGACGGTTTCCCCATCGAGGCCGCTCACGTGAACCCCGTTGGGCAGGTAGAATCGCACAGCGGGATCCTGCAGGTTCACAACTCGTTCCAGAAAGGGTTGGAGCACTTGTTCCTTCCGGTACAGCAATGCATCGTCGTAGAAGGCGAAGTTCCTTGTTCCGCATCCCTCGTACAATTCCCGGAAGGCTTCCCACGCTGCATCGGGATCGCCCGGCCGGAAGAGGGGAGTCAAGGCGCGGGAAGCGCAGTAGGAGCAGCGGAGGGGACAGCCGGTATTCAGACGGATCACCCCCGCCTCCTTCCACACAGAGGGAAAGGGAATCGGTCGGTGAGGGATGGGAAGGGAGGACACAGGAAGCCCGTGTTTTTCCAGAAGAGCCTGGAAAAGGGAAAGGTCCTCCCCTTCCATCACCCCATCCGGGGAAGTAATTCGCCTGCAATGTTCCAGCATTAGGGTAGCGTAGACCCCTCCCACAAGGAGTGGGCTCTTGGGGTGCGCTTCTCGGCAGATCCGGACTACCTCCACCACCCCGAGGTACCAGTAGGTCATTCCTGTACCGATCAGGACAAGATCGGGGGACCGATCTGCGAACGGCACAGTCTGCGATTCAGATACACGAGGATACTCCCTAGGCTGGGTTACACCAAACTCGCGCACCAGTGTGGCAGTAAGGGTCTTGAAAGGATCGCCCATTCCCGGCCAATAATCCCCCTGCAGGTGCCGAATTCTCGACCTGAGCTCTTCCTCGGGGATCCCGTACCGGGCAAAGCGCTTCTTCCATTCTCCTCGGTCTATTCGCGGCCGTAGGAGAGGTTGCAGTACCAACGGAGTCTCTACTGGCTGGCGGTAGAACTTGCCCGTGCCATCGGATTTTCGTTTCGGCTTCCGCAGTCGCCCCTGATTCGATTCCGATGGATCCTGGAGCCCATTCACGAATACCACATCCCATCCCCCCTCCGCCAACCATCGTCCGATTCGGAGGAGCCCGAAAGGTTTCAGGTACAGATCGTACAGGGCGAAATCGTACACTGGCGGCTGAACAAGCAGGGCAAGAGGCCTATCCTTTTTCATATCACGTTCATTGTTTCATCATCAGGGATCCGGCGTTACTTCAAAATTCGTTTTTATTTTTCATCCTCTGGATCAGTTCCATATACGTGACGGCCGAAATAGTAAAAGGAATCGCTTCTTCTTTATGGTAACTTCCTGGCCATTTGCAACAAGATTGATAATTTTCCCCGGCTGTAGGCGAAGCTCTTTTGTGGTAACCTTCATATCACCTTCTATTTCAGTGCACACTCTAGAGAATACACTTGTACGAATCTCAGGGCAAGAATCTTCTTCATGGCTACCGAGTGACATGTGAATTGCTGACTTATCCCTCCTGCCTGGCCGCATCCCCTTTCCTATGGTAGAATCCCCCATATGGAAACGCAACGGGCAATCACGATCCATACAATCCAGGATGGAAAAGAGCACTTCGGAGAATACGGTACTTCGGCGCACCTTCTGGATTACCTTTCCAAGCATACTCCCTTCACTCTACAAGCCCCCTGCGGAGGAAAGGGACGGTGCGGGAAATGCAGGATTCAGATCCTCGCCGGCACTCCCTCTCCTGTGACCGACGCGGAAAGGGCCCTCCTGCGACCCGAAGAGCTCAAGCAAGGAATCCGACTTGCCTGCCTCACCAAGGCAGTGGGTGATCTTTCCATCCAGATGGAAGGCTCCAAGCGACCCATCGGCAACAAATCTTTCCTCTTCCCCCATCCCTTGCCCGTGGATGGCTCCCTCCGCACCCTGGTGCTGGAACTTGTACCGCCCTCTCTGGAAGATCAACGGTCCGACCACTCCCGTCTCCTCTCGGCATTGGCTACCGAAGCCCTCGAGATACCCCCCTATCTACTTCAGGATCTTCCCCAGGTTCTGCGGGAGGGGAATTGGAGAACCACCCTGCTTCTGCATGAAAACCGCATCCTCTCCATCCTACCCGGAACTCCGGAAGGAAAGACCTGTGGGGTAGCCATCGACATCGGAACTACCACCGTGGCCGCCTACCTCTTCGACCTCCATACGGGACAACATCTGGACTCTCAGTCCGATCTTAACGCCCAGGGAGTGTTCGGCGCGGACGTGATTTCCCGTATCCAGTTTTCGCTGGAAGGTAAAGCCAATCTCAAACAGTTACAGGTAAAAATCCTCACGCAAATCGATGGGTTGATCCTTCAAATGGCTCGCCGCACGGGAGTCCACTCGTCCCAGATCTGTGTGGCCTGCATGGTGGGGAATCCTACCATGATCCATCTGGCCCTGGGGCTTTCTCCCCGGTACATTGCCGAAGCTCCCTTCATCCCCGTTACCACCGAGCCCCTTCTGATTCTTGCCCGCGACTTAGGGCTTTCCCTCTCTTCCGGTGCCATCGTACGGGTACCCCCCGCGGTATCGGCCTACGTCGGATCGGACATCCTGGCGGGGGTGGTAGCTTCTGGCATGGCTACCGCTATCCAAGCTGGCTCCGCGGTTCCTTCCCTTTTGATCGATATCGGTACCAACGGCGAGATCGTGCTGGCCCATGGAGAGAGGCTCATCGCCTGCTCCACCGCTGCAGGCCCTGCTTTCGAGGGAGCTCAGATCACCTGCGGGGTGGGGGGAGTGGCCGGAGCCATCGACAGGGTTTCAAGGGCTGGTCATGCTCTGTCCTATACTACAATCCTCGAATCCCCTCCCCTGGGATTCTGCGGAGCCGGAATCGTAGACCTTCTAGCCCTTCTTCTAGATACAGGAATCGTGGATGAAACAGGACGGATGCTTACAAGGGAGGAGGCAGCCCGACAAGGTCACCCCTTTACCGAATGGCTCATTACCTACGACGACGAACCCGCTTTTCAGCTGGTAGGAACCGAGAAGTCGGCTACGGGGATGCCCATCATTCTAACCCAGCAGGATGTGCGGGAGATTCAGCTGGCCAAGGCCGCCATCGCGGCCGGGATACGCACACTGCTCAAAGCGAGCGGCCTATCCTTTGGAGACATTCAAACCCTCTACCTTGCGGGAGGGTTCGGGAACTACCTCGATCCTCGGTCCGCCGCCCGGATTGGGTTGATTCCCCAACAGTTGGAGGAAAAGATCCAGAGCATCGGGAATGCGGCAGGGATGGGTGCCTCCCTCGCCCTGCTTTCGGAGAAATCCTTTTCCCTCTTCCAACGAGCAAGGGAACGCACCTCCTACATCGAACTTTCCTCCTCCGCCGAGTTTCAGGAACTCTATATAGAGGAGATGCTGTTTCCCACCTAAAAAATCTACAAAAAAGAATAACAATGTATTAGACGAATAGGGTATTCTGTCGTAACATTGTACTGATATTTTACACAGAACCTCTTCGTGGGATTTCGGAAACCTGTCGGAGAGAAACTTTCGGAAAATCGGAGGACTGCAATGGGAGTATTGGAAGAAATAAGTGAATTCCTACAGAAGGGAAAGGCCAACGAGGTGAAGGCCCTTGTCCAGAAGGCCATCGATGAGGGATTGGACGCGAAAACGATCCTGGAAGAAGGCCTTATGGCAGGGATGAACGTGGTGGGCATCAAGTTCAAGAACAATCAAGTGTATGTTCCCGAGGTACTGATCGCCGCGCGAGCGATGAACGCGGGGATTGCCCTCCTCCGTCCCCTCTTAGTGAAAGAAGGAGTGAAGGCAAAGGGGAAAGTGATTCTGGGTACGGTAAAGGGAGACCTCCACGATATCGGGAAGAACCTTGTAAAAATGATGATGGAAGGGAAAGGACTGGAGGTAATCGACCTCGGTACCGATGTTCCCGCGGATAAGTTCATCACCATGGCGAAGGAACACAAAGCCAACATCATCGCCTGCTCCGCCCTGCTCACCACCACCATGACGGAAATGAAGAACGTGGTAGAGAAAGCAAAGGAGAGCGGAATCCGGGACAAGGTAGTGATCATGATAGGCGGGGCTCCCGTGACGGACAACTATTGCAAGAGCATCGGCGCCGACATCTATCGACCGGATGCCGCCACTGCCGCAGAAGCCGCCCTGGAAGTCTGCGGGAAATAGCGGAAAACGGATAGACAATCTGCTCTTAGACGGCACGAACCTTGGGACTGTATTCTTTGAGATGCCGCTGAAGACCTAAATAAACTGCTACCACTGCCAGGCTTCGGGGTGCAGGGTTCCTTCCGCTACAAAACGAGCGCCTCCGCCCAGGAAAGGACGCGATACCTTTTGGGAAGACCGGTCGAAGGTCACACTCAGCGTCCCCCCCAGCACCCGCACCGCTACAGGGGAATCCACCAGCCCCAAGGTACCAGAAATCACCCCCGAGGCGGTGGCCCCTGTTCCGCAGGCGAGGGTTTCCCCTTCCACACCCCGTTCGAAGGTCCGCTGGTAGATCGTCTTTCGATCCGCCACCTCGATGAAGTTTACGTTGGTTCCTTCGGGAAAGTACGGATGGTGACGAATGGCCGAACCAAGGCGATGGATCAGCTCTTTCGAAGCTTCGAAGACTTTTTCCATGAACACCACCGCATGGGGAGCCCCCGAGATCTCCACCGAATGGAGGGTGAGATTCCTCCCCTCCACCTCCAACTGGATATTCAGCACCGGCCCCGCGGTGATCGTTAGACCCACCCGCACCTCATACTCATCCACATAGGCCTCTACCAGGCCACCTAGGGTCTCGATCACCTGGGATCTCCCCGCGATCCCATGGGTGAACGCGTACCGGGCCACACAGCGGGAAGCGTTTCCGCACATCTTCACCTCTGTCCCATCCGGATTGATGGTGCGCATGGTGTAGTCTCCCCCTGAACGGGGCCGTTCGATCAGCATCAACTCATCTCCCCCGAGGGACATGCGGGGGGTCAACAGCTTGCGAGCCAACAACGGAATATCCTTCTCCTCCAGGATTCGGTCCCGGTTGTCGATGATGATGAAATCGTTCCCTAACCCTGACATCTTTGCGAAGGGAATTGAATGAACCATCTCTGCCTCCCCTAGGTCGCTACTTCTCGGTATCCATCCAGTGCTCCGCGTACGCGTAGAGGGCTTGGGAGCCCCCCGTATGCCAGAAGAGGATCGTTTCCTCCTTTCGAAACACCCCCTTCCGCACAAGATCGATCAATCCCGCCATGGCACGTCCCGTGTATACGGGATCCAGCAACAGCCCCTCGTACCTTCCGCATAGATCGATCGCTTCCTTCTCCGGGGGACCCATTACGGCATAGCCCTCTCCAAGGTACCCATCCCAGCATCGGACCTCTTCGGGCCGGATCTCTAGGGGAAGACCCAACCGCTTCGCTACTTCCCGGGCCACCTCCGACACCCCTCTCTGAAGTTCTTCCCTCGTGCTGTCGATGGAGACAGGGGAGATTTCCACAGGCAGTCCTAGTGCCTTTGCCCCCACACAGATACCCGCCTGGGTACCGTAGCTACTCGATGCGAACACGATCCGATCGAACCGCAGGCCGAAACCTTTCAGTTGTAGGGCCAATTCTTCCATCGCGGCCACATACCCTACCGAACCGATCCCATCCGAAGCTCCCAGGGGGATGAAGAAGGGTTTCCTACCCGCCCCCCTCTCCTCTTCCACAACTTCGATAGCCACTTCTTCCCGGCTCCGAGTCCCGGAAAACCGTACTTCCGCTCCCAGGATCCGGTCCAAAAGCAGGTTCCCGTTCCACAGAGCGGGAGGATTGCCCCGCAGTACCAGCACACACCGTAACCCGTAGCGTGCCGCCGCGGCAGCGGTTTGCCGGCAGTGATTGGACTGCACCCCCCCGATGGTAACGAGGGTATCCGCTCCCTGGGCCAAAGCTGCCGCCACACTGAACTCAAGTTTACGGGTCTTGTTTCCTCCCCCTGCCAACCCCGTCAGGTCATCCCGCTTTACATAGAGTGTGGGGCCTCCCAAAAGTTTCGACAATCTGGGTAGTTCGTGGATCGGTGTAGGGAAATGTCCCAACGGGATTCGAGGTATGCTCTCAGGAATAAGGCTCTCAGGAACAAGGCTCATAGTTCACCTCCGGCAGCAGGAAAGGTGTTCGTCGAGGATGGGCTTGTTTCCAGCAGGATCTCCGTGTGCTGGGCCACTCCCAGGTAGGCAGCCCGCACGACAGGATTCTCCAGGAGGTCTTTCCCCTTCCCTTCCAGTACGATTCGCCCCACTTCCAGGACGTACGCTCGGTGGGCGATCTGAAGCGCTTCCAGAGCATTCTGTTCCACCAGAAGAATCGTGGTACCGGTAGACGCGATGTCCTGGATGGCTTGGAATACCTGGTCTACCAGGACGGGAGCGAGCCCGAGGGAGGGTTCATCCAGAAGAAGAACTTTGGGCCGGGACAAAAGAGCCCGTCCAATGGCCAACATTTGCTGCTGCCCACCCGAGAGGGTTCCCGCGTACTGTGAAAGCCGCTCCTTCAAGATGGGGAAAAGCCGGTACACTCGTTCCGCGTCCTCTTCCACTCCCTTTCGATCTTTTCGCAAGTATGCTCCCAACAGGAGGTTCTCCCGCACCGTGAGGTGGGGGAACAACCGCCGTCGCTCCGGCACCAGGGCAATGCCCGCGGCCACCGACAGGTGGGGGATGGGCCTGATCGGTTTTCCCCGCATGAGGATCCTTCCAGATTTCGGTTTCAACAGACCTACCAGAGTCCACATGAGGGTGGATTTTCCGGCCCCGTTCGCCCCTATGATGGAAACGATTTCCCCCTCTTCCACTCCGAAACTAACGTCCCGTAGGGCATGGATCGCTTCCCCGTAAAAGACGTTCAATCCCTCAACGGACAACAGCATACGCTTTCTCTCCCAGGTAGGCTTGGAGGACCAATGGATCTTTCTGAATCTGTTCCGGAGTTCCCGAGGCAATCAAACGACCAAAATTGAGAACCAGGATTCGCCGGCAAAGGCTCATTACCACATCCATGTGATGCTCGATCAAAATGATGGAAAGGCGCTCGTCCCGGTGAATCCGCTTGATCAACTCCACCAGTTCGGTAGCTTCCCTCGGGTTCATTCCTGCGGCCGGCTCGTCCAGGAGGAGAAGTTTTGGCCTCAAGGCGAGGGCCCGAGCAATCTCCAATTTCCGTTGGAGCCCATAGGGAAGGGTGGAAGCTCTCCGATCCGCTTCCCTCTCCAGCCCTACGATCGACAATAGGCGGCGGGATTCGTCCCGTAGCCGTCGTTCCACCTGGGGAACGGTCTTCGGCCACTGCAGGAACCCTTCCACAAGACTATAGGTGCCCTCCCGGTGCAAGGCCGCCTGTACGTTTTCCAGTACCGTCATGGAGCTGAACAAGCGGATGTTCTGAAAGGTTCGGGCTATCCCTGCTACTACCACTTCCGTGGGACCCCACGGGGTGATATCCGTCCCTCGGAAGAGGATCGTGCCTCCATCCACCGGATACACGGAGCTGATCAGGTTGAAAACGGTAGTTTTTCCTGACCCGTTGGGACCGATGAGCCCCAGGAGTTCCACTTCGGAAAGCTTAAAACTCAGCCCGTCCACTGCCACCACACCCCCGAAGTTCTTTCGCAACTCCCTCACCTCGAGGATGGGCTCTCTAATCGCTTCGTTTTCTTTCAAGCCATTGGAGTCTGCGCCCTCGATGGTGGGATAGGAAGGCGCCGTGCCAATATCCCCGAAGGAAGATGCCAATTTTTCCGATAGCCGGTCTCGAAGAGAATGGTACCGCTCCGCCACTGGGGCTAGGGCGAGGGATAGTCCCTTGCCCAATAGGCCAAACAGTACCGTTACAGCCCCTACCACTGCTCCTGCAACGAAAAGGGCAAACATCTCGTATCCTCGGGATTCGATCACCCAGCGGTAGGTAGGCATGAAAAGGGAAAGCCCTCCCGTAATTCCCGCGATGGAAAAGAGTTTCGGAAGGTTCTTCCGATTCAGCTCTTCATATCCAAAAAGACCCTTGGGACGCCAATTGATGATGATCACCAGGAGCATCCCATAGAAGACCAGCCTCCAGAGAGCAAATCCCCGGAACAGCTCCGGAATGATGACAAAGAGAGCGACAGCCGTTACCGGGCCTGTCAAACTCCCCATGCCCCCGCACACCACTCCCGCGGTGACGAGACTGGAAAGATCCATACTGAAGATGGAGGGTTGGATGAAGGTGGTGTAATGGGCCAGAAGTCCTCCGGCAAGGCCTGCCAGTCCTGCGCTGATACCCAACGATAGGAGCTGGTTCGGCAGGAGAGGGATTCCGATCATTTCCGCTGCCACCGGATCCTGCCCAATGGCGATGATCTTCCTACCGTAGGTGGTCTTTAGGAAATTCCGGCAGAGGATGATGGCCAGCACCAGAAGGAGGTATGTATTCCCCAGGGTGGAAAACTTCGGAATCCCGGGCAGCCCCCTAGCCCCCTGGGTAAGATCGAAGTTTTCCAGAATCACCTTCACCGCCTCACCGAATCCTAGAGTAGCGATGGCGAAGTAGTCCGACCGAAGCCGTGCCCGTAAGGTGGGATACCCGATGAGAAAGCTCACCAACACCGATAGGATTACCCCCAAAGACAGGGCCGCAAAGAAAGGCACCTTGTAGAAGTAGGTGAGAATCGATGCCGTATAGGCTCCCACTGCCATGAAGGCCGCGTGGCCTAGGCTGAACAGACCCGTGTATCCCGTAAAGATCGCCAGCCCCAGGGTAGCGATCGCATAGATGGCTACATTTATAAGGATTGCCTCAAGGTACGCCACAGTGGTTCTCCTTCACAGTTTATCCTCCACATGGCGTCCGAAGAATCCTGTGGGTTTGAAGATCAACAGGATCACCAGTATTCCAAAGCTGAACACGTCCCGGTAGGTAGATAGGCTCGTCCCCCCCAGGGAACTCACCGATACCAGAGCCTCCAGTAACCCCAGCAGTAATCCTCCCACGATGGCACCTGGGAGACTGCCCAGTCCTCCGATCACGGCTCCGATATAGGCCTTGTTGGTGATCCACCCCATACTGGGGTACACCATGTACTTCACACCCATGAAGACCCCTGCCATCCCCCCGAGGCTCCCCGCAATGAAGAACAGAACTCCCACCAGCACATCCAGGTTCACCCCCAGGACGGACACCATCTCCATATCGTGGGCTGCCGCGCGGATCGCCACCCCCACTTTCGTGCGGATCAGGATCTGGTGCAGTACCGCGATGGTCAACGCGGAAAAAACGAAGGCGAAGATATCCATCTTGCTGATGGTCAGTTCTCCGATATGCACCACATCCATAGCGAACACTGGCGGTAGAGCGTAGAGCTTGGCACCGATGGTGGCATAGAGAAGGTTCTGCAGGCTGATCGCCACCCCCATGGCACTGATCATGAGGTACAGGGAAGGGGCCCTGCGACGACGCAGGGTAGAGTAAGCTATCCGCTCGTTGAGGAAGGCGAGGATCCCCGCTCCCCCCATGGAAAGGAGGAGGGCGGGAAAGAAGGGCACCTGGAGGTAGTGTACCATCAGGGCCCATGCGATATAGGCACCCAGGGTAATGATGGCCCCGTGGGCGAAGTTGGAGAAATTGAGGACCGAAAATACCAAAGAGTAACCGACCGCCATCAGGGCGTACACGCTCCCGATGGACAGGCCGGTAATGATCGTCTGAATGAACACGGGTACAAACTAATCAGTGGTCACGAAGGTTTTAACGTAGATGAACTTTTTATCCTTCACCTTCACCTGCTGGATCGTAGCCGGCTTGTTCAAAGGATTGTGGGTAGCTGGATCGATGGTGAGTTTCCCTGTCAGCACGGGTAGATCCTTCGTGTTCTCTAGGGCCGCTTTCAATTTTTCCCCGTCGGTAGACCCGGCCCGTTTCAAGGCATCCGCCAGCCAGAGGGCCGCGTCGTAGGCCATCAAGGGGTTGGGAAGCACCGGATCTTCCTTGAACCGCTCCTTGTATTCCTTGATGAAGTCCTGGATTGCCGGATCCTCCAGAGCGGCGATATTGACAAAGTAGGCCCCTTCCATCGCTGGGCCGGCAAGGTCGATAAGATCAGGGCTTGCCCAGCCGTCTCCCCCCAGGAAGGTAGCGGTGATTCCTAGATCCCGAGCCTGCTTGGCAGCCAGGGCGGCTTCCTTCTGCATGGTAGGCAGGAAGAGAACATCGGGCTTCCCCGTCTTGATCTTCCCCAACTGGGCACGGAAATCCAGCTCTCCGGAACGGAAAGCTTCGTTGGCCGTGATCTTGCCCCCGCCCTTGGTAAAGGCTTCCACGAAGTATTTCGCCAGGAACTGCGAGTAGTCGTCCCCCACATCGTAGAGAACCGCCGCCGTTTTCGCCTTCAGGTCCTTCAACGCGAATTGGGCAGCCACCGTTCCCTGGAAGGGATCAATAAAGCAGACCCGGAAGGTAAAGGGAACGACGGAACCATCGTCCTTCACCGTCACCTTGGGGTTGGTGGCCGTGGTGGCGATTACAGGAACCTTGGCTGAGTTATTCACCTCGCGGATCGCGTTGGTAACCCCGCTCTGGGCGGGACCGATGATGGCGACTACCTTGTCCTGCTCGATCAACCGTTTCGCCACGTTTACAGCCTCCACCCTGTCTGCCCGGTTATCGTAGGCAATCACTTCCAGTTTCTTGCCCAGGACTCCGCCCCCCGCGTTGATCTTTTCGATGGCCATCTTCAGCGCGTTCGCTTCCGACTGCCCCCAGGTTGCACTGGGACCCGTGAGGGCCACGGTATGCCCGATCTTGATGGTTTCTTCCTTTGCCGCTGCCGCTTTTTTTTCGGCAGGCTTGCAAGCCCCCAGCACTGCCCACACGAGAAGGGCAACAACCAGCATGGTTCCGATTCGTTTCATGGAATACTCCTTCATTTCTATAGGCTCTTTCGCCCGAATAGAAAGGAATAATACTTTGAAACCATTGGAGCGTCAAATACCTTTCGTTAATTCCTGTTCAATGAATCGACCGAGTTGCGCATACTTGTGGTACAGTTCCTGATAGATCGGCTCAGATTCTTTTCGGGGTTCGTAGGTTCGTTCCACCGGAGGAACGAACACCTTCTGCGCTTCTTCCGCTGAGGAATAGGCTTTTCCCACCAGAGCACCGAACAGGGCCGCACCAATCGCTACTGTTTGATCGTTGGAAAGCACATCGATGGGAGCCTGCAGTACGTCACTCAAAATCTGCATTACTAGAGGCGATTTTTTTGCCACCCCGCCGATACCCACGATGCTGTTGATGGCGACCCCTTCCTCCTTGAACCGCTCCACGATTGCTCGAGCCCCGAACGCGGTGGCTTCTATCAAGGAACGGTAGATCGTAGGCGCATCCGTTCCCAATCCCAGCCCCGCGAGGGCGCCTTTTAGGTATTGGTTCGCATAGGGTGTCCGTCTACCGTTCATCCAATCCACCGCAAGCACACCCAGACTCCCCGCGGGGACTGTGGAAGCTTCCTTTTCCAGAAGGTTCAAGAGATCTTCCTTTGGCTGCCCTCCGGGCCCCACGAACTTAAAAGGCCATTGCAATACGCTCTTGAACCAGGCGTACACATCCCCGAACGCGCTCTGCCCTGCCTCGTACCCCAGGTAGCCGGGGAGGATCGAGCCGTCTACCTGCCCACAGATCCCTTCTACCGGATGTTCCTTTCCTGTGGGGAGGGGTCCCACCGTCATGTCGCAGGTGCTGGTTCCGATGACCTTGACCAGTACACCAGGACGCACCCCGGCTCCTGCCGCACCCATGTGCGCATCGTAAGCGCCTACCGCAACAGGTATCCCCTGCCGGATACCCAGTCTCTTTGCCCATTCCTCCGTCAGGTATCCTGCCACCTGATCACTGGTCCATGTCTCGGTTCCGAGGGTTTTCTGGATCCTGGCTAAATCCGGATGCAGGGCGGATAGGAACTCCACGCTCGGATACCCTCCCCATTCCCTATGCCACATGGCCTTGTGCCCCATGGCGCATCGACTACGCTTTATCTGGTTTAACGATTCCGTACCTGTCAACAGGGCAGGCATCCAATCGCAGTGCTCCACGAAACTCACCGCCTGATCCCGGACCCTGGGATTTTTCTGGAACACGTGGAAGATCTTGGCCCAGAACCATTCTGCCGAATACACCCCTCCTTCGAACCGGGTGAAATCTACCCCGCCCCAACTCTTGGCGTGCCTGGTGATGGTAAAGGCTTCGGCTGTAGCCGTATGATCCTTCCAGAGAATGAACATCGCATCGGGATCCTCGGCAAACGCGGGCCGCAGGGAGAGGGGGTTTCCCTTTTCGTCCACGGCACAGGGGGTTGAACCGGTGGTGTCGATACCGATCCCCAGTACTCTGCTTCCACTATCCTTACCCGCCTTCTGGAGAACGGTCTTCACCGCTTCCTCCATCGCCTCGATGTAATCTGCTGGATGCTGTCGGAACCGGTTCTCCTTCGGGTCGCAGAATAGTCCCTTCTTCCATCGTGGATAGATAGCTACATGGGATGCCACCTCGCTACCATTGGTCACATCCAATAGTACTACCCGGCAGGAATCTGTTCCGAAATCGATTCCCAAAACCAATTCATGCGCTGGTACTGACATAGTTTTCTTTCTCCTTTCTTGAGCCTTGGTCTATGATCAAGTAAACACAACCATCGCTTCTTCATACTCCAAATCGGGAGATGATTCCATAAGGAGATTCTCTTTGAAATAAATATGGATGGGAACGGGTATTTTTCTCTGCACCTCCTGTTGCAAAACCACATGCCGATACAGTTGATAGACCGCCTGGTACCCTTGATACGCAGGACGTTGGGAAACCAGTACATCGATCAACCCCTCCCGCAACAGACGTTCATTCTCTGGAACCAGATCGTACCCAATGATGGGAATATGGAAGGGATTGTCTCGATTCAGGGTTTCTGCCACTGAATGTACCGAGGCATTCGCCACGAAAATTCCTTTGGGATTCGGGATATCATCCAATAGTGTACGCAGGAACTCTTCTCTTGTTTCTCTATGATCCATATCCGCGCAGGTCCGCACCTCGGTCCTATACCCCCCTCGACCTTCCCAGAACCCCAGGAATCCTTCGATCCGCCTTTTTATATGGTAATCCTCGCTATGGGGGGCAATGGCACAGTACGTGCCTTGTTCCTTCTGTGCAAACAGACAGAGCAACTTCCCGGCCAGGAAGCCTCCGCTATAGGGATCCTGCCCGATTTCGGTGATAGGGGATGCTTCGGGAAGAGTGGCATCGAAAAACACATAGGGAATCGTTGCCGGTAATTCACCGAGCCAACGGACCATCTCAGAAGGCATGATGGGGGCTACAATCAACCCATCACAATGGTCTGGGGGAATCGAAAGTACCGTATTCCAGAAAGACTCTCTGCTATACCTGTCGAACTCCTTGAAATGGATATGGATTCCAAAGGGATTCAATTCTTCGGCTGCCCGTTGGATGCCGTCGAACACCATCCCCCAATACCCAGAATCTTCATGCCTGTAAGGAGAAACGATGAAAAAATGATATTCCTTTTTCAACTTCAGGTGGCGGGCCAGGGGATTCGGCTTATACCCGAACCTCTTCACTATTGCTTCGATTTTTGCCTTGGTTTTAAGGGATACGCGTCCTCGATGATGAAGCACTCGATCGACCGTGCCTATGGAGACTCCCGCTTTCGCTGCAATTTCTCGTATCGTTACCTGCTGGTTACGCTTCATATAAGTCCTGCAACGGAGTTAAAAAGCGTTAACGTTAACGCATTCAATTTTAACCCCCCTTTTTCTATCTGTCAACTATTTTTTTATTAGGTAGGTTCACGGCTTTACTCCTACCCTTAAGTTGCGTTCGGGCCTGGAAGGCACTTTCGTTTCACTCCCTAAAGTACTCTCGTATCGCCTGTAATACCCCCTCGGGATCCTCCACCACCAGGCGGTGCCCGGTTTCAGGAATCTCCACTACCGAAGCGCCGTTGGGGAAAAGGGGCACGTGATACTCCTTTTGATACGCCGCTCCCAGGGCACTGTAGGTTCCGCCAATAAAGAGTACCGGATGGGGGAAACTCGCGGCTCCCCGGACAAAATCGAAGCGGAAACGATTCTTCAATGGATTGTAGCCTAAAAGGTGTTGCCTCCACACGTCTACCCACCCGCCGGGACGCCAAACAGGCCAGGGGGTTGGGTTTCGTGGATCCCGATGGTAGTTGGCCTGTCGGCCGTTTTGGAGGATCATGAGAGCCCTGTAATCGGCGGTTTCGTGGTCCTGGGGAGCGATCTGCTCACTCTGCCAGAAGAGGGAGTTCAATTTGGGGTCGAATAGGTCGATGTTTATGATCTTGCTGTAAGTTTTGGAGAAGATTTCTCCGTTGAGCCCCCCCGGCTCCAGGAACACCGCGTGACTCACCCGATGGGGCCTTTCTGACAGGTAGAGTGCAGCGAACATCCCTCCGAAGGAATGACCCACCAACCGTACAGGCTTTCCGGGGGAAAAGGTTTCTGCGATGGCATCGATCTCTTCGACAATGGAGGCTTCGGTGTATTCTTCCCGGGTAATCCGTTCGGAAAGGCCGTTACCCCGTTGATCCCACAGGATCACGTAGTACCCATCCAGCGCCAAGGCGGAGAGAACCTGATAGCCTCGGGAATCGCTCAAGGAACCATGGAGGACGAGAACCGCCGGGTCCATCGGATTGCCCCAGGTTCGATAGTGCACAAGACGGCGATGACCGGCAACGTGGATGGAAAGGGCCAGGATCCTCCGATCCTGATCTGCCGTAGGGGGCATCAAAGGGGAATCCTCTGCTTTCAGTTCACAGACCGTCAAGGAAAGAGCGAACACAAGAATATACACCGTCAGAGCTCCCCTCCGAAAACTTCGCCTGGAAAGAACAATGAAAGTTACCATGATACGGTTCCTCCCGCTTCAACGTAAAAGGGAAGGGGGAAAATGGGGGGTGTGCCCATCCCAGGGACTCTAGATGGGGTATTTTCAAAGCCCCCCCGGATGGATAGGGAAAGGTTCTCGCTGGCAGTGAGTTCTGCCGCAACGCCGATGGATGCCCTCTGGGAAGTTAAGTATCGAAGAGAATAGGCTGGTCCCCATCCATCGTCTCCCGGGAAGCGGTCCGTAAAGCATCTCTGCTGAACCTCGGAATGCCACATCAGGGTAACCAAGGCCGCCCGATAGCCCATTTCCGCCGCGATGCTCCAGGATTTTTCATACCATCCGGTAGCTATTCTCCCCTCCCCTCCCCAGGAAAGGCGGAAACCCAAATCGTCCCCCGACCATAGAAATCCTGTCATTCCCCGTGCCCGGAATCCCAGGCCCTGTTCACCCTTCCTCGGTATTGGTATGGACAAGCCCGTAAGGAGACTTCCATTACGAAGGAATCCCTCGGCGAAAAGGGGTACCGTAAGCTCGCTAACCCATTCAACTTCTCCGGACAGATCCACCGCCCTGCCGTAGACGATGCGAATGATCCATGTGGACTGCCACCCCAAAGCAATACCCACCCGCTGATCCCCTGCCGTTTCTTTCGCCTCAACCCTCACACCCCCTAGAAACAAAAAACAGGCAAACCACAAGACTCGCCATCGATGAGGGTTCATGGGTTCCCCCAGTAAAACCTTAAGCATTTCTCTCGACAGGCCAAGATGCACTCACCGCAAAGAATGCAGTCCCGATGGGAAGGATTTTCCTCTTTCGCCAGGATGTCTATCGGCAGGCTCATGGGGCAGACTGCCACGCATCTACCGCAGGATACGCAGGCATCCGGCTCGGATGCCAGTCGAAGGGAAGAAAGCTTCAATCGATTCGACAGAAAACGACCTGCCATCATGAAGGGAGCCATCCAGCAAAGGGCGTGGCAGGAGGCCCTCCTTCCTATTCCCAGGGAAAAGGCGTAAAATACACCGATCACCAGTAGATACATGATCAAAGCGTTAAGGGATGTAACGGAGAAACACCTCTCAGTGGCAAAGCCCACCTCCACCCGGTGAGCCCCGCCGGCTCGGACAAACAGAAGTGCCAAGGCCACTAACCAGGGAACCCATATTCCGAACTTCACGATCCGCAGGAATAACCCCGGAAGCCGCCTGGGTTGCGCAGAAGCGGCATAGTCCCCTAGGGCTCCCCCCGGACAGACCCAGGCGCAAAACCCTCGGCCCAGGAACAGGGATTGCGCAAAAAGAAGAACAAAAAACAGTAGACTCCCTGAAACGATTCCATGGTAAGCTCCCATTAGGGGGATCACAGGGGAAAAGTAGTAAAAAGTAGCGGGAAATACCAGCAGACTCAGGAGTTGGACTGCCTTCCTGAGATGTTGAAGCTTTGTATGCATCGGATGCCTCCTTCACCCACGGTTACGGACGATGTGAAACAGCCCCTGTTTCCATAGGGGCTTTCCACTGTTGGATCATCTTATGGGGGCAAGGAGGCACAATCCATAAGAAAATACCCTTACCTATCTAGGGGAACCCCCCTAGATCTTAAATTGGCAGTGGGATCATTGTTCCTTGCTGAACAGGTTAAACATCTGCATTCGATTGGTAACGCCGCACTTCCGGTACACACTGTAGAGATGGTTTTCCGCGGTTTTGGGACTGATCTTGAGCACTCGGGCTGTGTCTGGCAGGGTATAGCCTTCCAAGATGTACTCTGCAATCTCCCGTTCCCGTTCGGTCAAGCCAAACTTTTCCGCGTCTGCCCGCGAAATGCTGGGGGATCCACTTTCCCTCACGCCCTCCTTTCTACTGCGGTCAAACACTTGGTGGGCAAAGCGGATTGAGCCCAGGGTCAACAGAATGAGGTACACCGGTACCGAAAGGTTATCCAGGAAGGAAAAAGAGCCAAGGGTGGGGGTAGCGGCCAGAATGCGACGATCTGAAATCAAGACATCCAGAATAAAGAGGGGGAAAAACACCAGGGAAACCCGGATGAATCCTCGCAGAATCCTTGCTCCCAGCTCAAAGAAGGGGGGGGGGATAGATTCTTGAGAAAGGGGCATCCGAAGCTTCTTCCGGATGGCCCATATCCAATACGCGATGTTGCCATACAGTACAGCGCTTAGAAGATACCGGAGTAAAGAAACTGCAGGTCGAAGGACAACAGCAACGGATAACAAGCTTATGGCCAGCAAGGAAAGGGCGGAAACTCGTACTGACCTTTCCGTGGGTTTCTTTTCCGATACGGAGTAGGCAAGGTGCGGCAGAATCCCGATCTGGAGCATCCCCGCCGCGATGACGGTGAGGAACGCGAGGGCCTGTAGTGTCCCCGCAATCTGAGTATCTCCCGAATCGAGGGAGGAAGCTATCGTGCTCAGCGCGTCAATCCAGAAAGAGAGAACGAAAAGAAACAGGCTCCCCAGGAAAATCAAAAAGTTTCTCACCACCTCCAGCGGATTGCGAACATATACAAGGAGAACTGCGACAAAAGAAGCTGTGCCGCACAGAAGAGCGAAGGAATGGAGAGTAAAGGTCAACAGTACCATGGTTTTATGGTAGCACAAAATGGTATTTTTCTCCCCTTGACCTAGCTCCCCCTACCCTCTAGCATGCCGGTGGAGGAGACACACATGAAAGAACTACGAGCCGGAACTGTACAAGTGTATATCGCACCCGATGAAGTCAGCATGGGAGCCTTCAGTGCCGAACAGGTGGCTACCCGATTGAAACAGGCCGCATCGGCAGGGAAGGATACGGCCCTCTGGCTCATGGCGGCTCCCAGCGGGTTCACCTTCTACAAGGCCTTCATCGAACTGTGCCGAAAAGACAAGGTACTGCAGCGGGTTCTCCGAAATACCCGCTTTTTCCAGTTCGACGATTACCCCGTGGGAAGGAAGGATTCCCACTTTCCTATCACCTTCCGCCACCTTCTGGAAACCTACTTTTTCAACCCCCTGGGGGAACTGGTAGGTAATCTCGACGGGATCCATCTCATGGAACTGGACGGTACCGAAAGGGATGCAAGGGTGATCGAGGAGTACAGACAAACGGTTCTTCACGCACTGGAAGACCCGGGGACCTTTGTCGTGGAATTGAAGGGGATCGGGATGGACGGACATTGGGGATTCCACGGATCGGAGACTCCTTTGTACACTCCGCCGCGGATCATCCGAGTACCGATGAACAGCCAGAACCTCCATCAGCAGAAGCTCGATTGGCCCCAGTACTTCAAAACCGACGCGGAGGTTCCGCGGTTCGCCTATTCCTTCACCGTCTCCGCTTTCCTAAAAGCGGATTTTATCATGGACAATGTTCCCCAACCCACGAAGGAATTTTCTGTTCTCGCCACCTTTGGAACAGAAACGGTGTTGAACGAGATTCCTTCCAGCGCCCTTAAGCGCCATCCCCACGCGATGGCGGTGCTTACCGAGGCTTCCGCCCGAGCCCTGCTGGAGTACCGGGATAGCCTCCTTAGGGGTGAAACCGCTCTCCCCCTGGATACCTTGAAGCGACTGCGGCTCCTATGGAAAAGCCCCAATAGACCCGAGGTAGAAGAGGAAAATATCCAGAAAATGGAGAAGGTTCTGAAAAAATTAGGTATTTCTATACTACCTCGATGATTCCTCCCCCGAAGGTGAACCCACCGCCGAATGCGGTAAGTCCGATAACGTAGGGTCGCTTTTCTAAGAGGGCCGAAGGGAAGTACTCACCCGATGCCGCTACCATGTTCGTAGTCGTCACACCTTTGGATGCGCCTGCCGTGTCGGCAGTTACCGCTCCTTTAGATGTGCCTGCACCCCCTAATCCGAACACCGGGGCAAGGATCTGTTCCAGGCAGAGGGGAATCGTGCTGGAGGAGGTGTTCCCCAGGTTCCGGATGTTACTGTAGACTTTTTCTTCCGGGAGTCGGTACTTCTGCCGTACCGCGTTGATGATCCGCTGGTTTGCCTGATGGGGTACCACAAGGTCTAGATCAGCAGGCCGTAACCCTGCCCGTTCGCAGGCCGCGTCCAGCATCCGCATCATTCCTTTCACTGCCTCCAGGAACACCTTCTGACCCTCCATGAAGATTTTTTCTCCGGAATCCGAGGGAACCCGGAGGCTTTCCCCCGGTTCTCCCTTTGCCGCCAGCACCGGACGATGAAGCCGAATCGGCAGTTTTCTAGCTCCCTCGCCGCCGACAACAAGGGTTGCCGTAGCGGCATCGGCGAAGAGGGGGGCAGTGACAGGATCCTGGTGGTTCGTCCGAGGAGATAACACCTCGGTGGTCACTAGTAGCACCACAGCATCGGGCTCACTCTGGATCAAATCGTACGCCCCCTGCAGACCGTAGAGGTAACCGGAACAGGCCGCGTTGATATCGTGGGCCTGGGCGAGGAACTCATCCCCACCCCCTCCCAGCTGGTGATGGATCAGGGTAGCCATGGAGGGAGTGTTGTAGAGGGGAGTACCCGTGGCACAGAGAATCGCGCTGACTTTCTGAAGCGGAACTCCCGTTTGCCGGAACAGCTTCCGGCAGGCATCCACAGCCAGACTTAAGGCTGTTTCCCCTTCCGCAACCCAGGGTCGCATGGCGATCCCTGTCCGTTTCACGATGTCTTCCGGTTTCCAGGAGGGACAGAGGCGAGAGATTTCCTCGTTGGTGACCTGTCTTCCTCCCACGGTTCCCGCAATTCCTGAAAGGGCGACGGGGACCGCCCGCCTAACCTGCGAATTCCTACCTGGATCGGCTACCTGTAGAGTGGCTAGCTGCCGCGCATGCAGACCGGCAAGTTCAGCAGCACGAAGATTGGCGGGTCCTGGGGATGTATCGGCCGGCCCTTTTGAAAGGAGAGCGGATTTCCCGGCAGCGCTCGGAGTGGCGGCGGCAACTTTGTCGGCGGCCGGTAGAATGGCGGATTCCCTCCACATTATTCGCGGTTTCCCCGGGTCTTCCCGAAGCACTGTTTTTTTCGAGCTTTCCCCACCTTCCCGCTCCTCGAGTCCCTCCTCCGCGTCCACCGACAGGGGAGTCGCCGAAATCCCACCCGCGACCTCAGCGAGCCGAAGTTTCAGCAGGGGAGTTCCCACCTTCACCATCTCTCCTTCCTTCACGAGGATCTCCCACACCGTTCCATCCACCGGCGCGTTCAATTCCAGCGCGGCCTTGTCCGCTTCCAATTCCGCTATGCTCTGGCCGCTTTGGATTCTATCACCCGGTTTTGCCTTCCAGGTAAGCACCGTTACAGACTCGTCGGCAGGACTCGAGCCGATGGCTTCCACGAGGAACATTCCCGGTTCCGCCCGCACGGGACGTTCCCAGGTAAGGGTACCCCCCAGCATGTCCACGGCCGCTTCCAGGATCCGCTTGTAGGAGGGAAGGACCTCCAATTGGTTTTCGAAATGGAAGGGGACCCAGGTATCCGGCCGAGTAATCCGCCGAATCTGAACCCCGTTTCCTACCTCCTCCGCCACCGTAGCTACCACCTCGGCACCCATTCCCGCTGTATGATTATCCTCGTGTGTCACGATCAGTTTACCCGTCTTCAGGGCGCTACGCACTACCGTTTCCACGTCCCAAGGAACGAGGCTCCGCAGGTCGATCACCTCGGCCCGTACCCCCGCCGTTTCCAGAGACTGGGCCGCGCGCTCGCAGAGGGGTACCGTGTTTCCCCACCCTAGGAGGGTAATCCTATCCCCCTCCCGAAGGATTCTGGCCTTTCCAGGAGGAACGAAGAGCTCCGCGGGGTTTCCAACTACAGCCCGTTCGCGATCGTTCAGGAGAGTCTTGGGATAGAAGAACACCGTAGGTCTTCCCGATTCGAAGGCCGCATTCAATAGACCTGCGGCATCCGCTGCCGTGCTGGGCATAAATACATCCAGCCCAGGTGTATGGGCCACCAAAGCCTCGAGAGTGGATGCGTGGAAGGGACCGAGACCCGGCCGATACGCTCCACAGGTCACCATGAGGATCACGGGAGCCAGCCAACTTCCATCGGTGCGCCAATACATGCAGGCTAGTTCCGAAAAGATCTGATTGTAGGCCACGGGCATGAAATCGGCGAACTGGAGGAAAGCCACAGGCCGGTCTCCCGCCAGGGCACGACCGATAGATGCTCCCACGATCGTGGATTCCGCCAGGGGAGAGTTCTTTACCCGACCGGGAAAATCGGTAGATAGACCCCGGGTTACCCCGAACACGTCTCCCTTGGGATCCTCGATGTCCTCCCCGAAGAGTACAACCCGCGGATCCTTCTGTAGCCTTGCCCGAAGCACCTCTCGGATCGCCTCGAGCATCGATTTACCCTCTTCTCCTGTCCCATCTATGCTGCCGGCAGGTCGGCCCCGATTCTCTGCACTACGATCCAAAAGACGCCCCTCGTATGGCTTCACCGCCGTAAAGACCGGTTTAGGGTCCTCTTCCCTCCGTACCCGCTCAGCTAGTTCAGTATACGATCGTCGGATCTCTTCCTCCATCTCGAGAAGCACCCGTTCCTCTACCCCACGGTTCAGTAACCTCTGCCTGAGATTCCGGATAGGGTCCCCCGAAGCTTTGGCGGCTTCGATCTCCGCCTCCGATCGGTACAGCCGCTGATCGTCCGCGTTGGAGTGACTTCCGATCCGTTCCACCTCCATCACCACTATCCGAGGGCCTTCACCCGTGCGAATCGCATGGGTTTCCTCCTGAAACACCCGGTACGCTTCCTCTGGATCCCGCCCATCGAAGCGACGGATCGGTAAGCCATAGAAACTCTCCGCATTTCGATAGGTTCCTTCCCTTTCACCCGGCAAAGAAAAGAATGTTTTTCCCCTCGTCCGTGTGGAGATGGCGAGGGAGTTGTCTTGAATTAGGAAAAGAACGGGAAGGCGTTCCCGCACTGCATGCCCAATTGCCTCCATCACCTCCCCTTCCTGGGTGGTCCCATCGCCCAGGGAGCAAAGAACTAGAGGAAGGCCCTTCGATGCAATTCCCACTGTAGGGCCCCCCTCTCTGTCCCTGTATCGATTCCGGATCGCCTCCGCGATGCCCACCGCGTGAAGAGCGTTGTTCCCCACGGGTGTAGCGAGGCTCACGATTCGAGCGGGTGCGTAGGAAAGAAGACCGTGCATCTGCCTTCCTCGACTGAAGGAACGGTCCCGAGCAAAGAGAGACCGGAACATCTCTTCCGGACCCATCCCCCGGGCCAGCATCAACGCTTTGTCTCTGTAGTGACAGCAGAGCCAATCTTCCGGATATAGGTGAGGGGCCAGGGCCGCGGAAGCCTCGTGCCCTGCTCCGCTCACGTAGAAGGCCGCTTCGCCTCGGCCCGTATAACTAGCTTCCAATCGATCGATTTCCCGGCTACTCGCCATCCACCGGTACAGTTCCAGCAAGGATTCAACGGATGGACTCGAACCATTCCTGCTCATCTAAGACGCCTCCTGTAGTAAAAGTTTACCATTCTTTAGACGTCATACGGGAAGAGTTGGTTGCAGATAGAAAAGTTATTGTAAAAAGGGAAAAAGTATGGTTATCATACTAGATATATTAAAAACTATTTAGAAATAGGAGAGATTTATGCGCAAACCTCTAACCATCGCTTTCGTAGTCTTATGGATCCTGGCAGGAGTCGGATTCGCCCAGGAGCGGCAGATTCCCTATGTGGACATTGCCTCCGCGCAGAAGACCATCGAAGCCTTGAAAGCGGAGAATCAGAAACTTACCGATGACAATGCCAAACTCAGTAAGGAAATCGCCGATCTGGAAGCGCAGAATAACCAGGCTCAGCAGCAGATCAACAAGATCGATCCTCTTCTTGCCAGTGTGATCAGCAAAGGGAAGGAACTGTTCAACGTGAACAGTACCATCGTAGACGAGGCAATGAAGCAGAAGGCTGGGGAAGCCATCAAGAAGAACAACGAGCTGAAGACACGACTGGAACAGAAGCGAAAGGAACTACAGGATTTGATCGCGGTCAACCAGAAGAAGATCGATTCCAACCGTACGACCATCTTCATCAACGAATCGAAAATCAGCAAGAACAACGACAACATCGTGCTCCTGGAGGCTTCCATCGCGAAAACGAAGAACCAACAGGAGGTTCTGGAAAAATACATCGCCAACGTGAACGATTTCCTTACCAAAACCGAGCAGGATATCGGAAAGTAACCGGCACGAACAAAGAGGGCTGCCCTAAAAAGGCAGCCTCTAATGTTGTTATTTCCCTCACAGCTACAAGCGTTGCAGCTTGGTGTTCTGGGGATGCGACAGGAGCTTGTATACTAGCAGTCACATCCTCGCTTCCGCCAGTCTTGTGTCTTCATGCATGCCCGTCAGCTTTGTCCCCTTGCCCGCCACCATGGATCCTACATCGGTCTTGGGATCTGAAAGGGGTTTGATCCCGAAGCGTTCCACGAGAAATTTCGCCACCCGGGGAGAAACGAAAGCGGGGAGCGTAGGCCCCAATCGAATGTCCCTGAATCCCAGGGAGAGAAGGGCAAGGAGAACGGCCACTGCCTTCTGTTCGTACCAGGCGATGTCGAAATGGATCGGTAGCTCGTTCACATCCTTCACCCCGAAGAGGTCTTTCAAACGAAGGGCGGTAAGAGCGAGGGAGTAGGAATCGTTGCATTGTCCCGCGTCCAGCACCCGGGGAAGCCCTTCCACCGTTCCTAAGTTCAGTTTGTTGTACCGATACTTGGCACACCCTGCCGTTAGGATCACCGAATCCGCTGGGAGTTCCTTCGCCACTTCGGTGAAATAACTTCTCCTGGGTTGTCTTCCGTCACACCCTCCCATCACCACAAACCGTTTGATTTTCCCGCTTTCCACCGCTTCCTTGATGGCGGGAGCCAGTTTCCGAAGCTGCTCGTGAGCGAATCCCCCCACGATTGTTCCGCACTCGATTTCCGTAGGAGGAGGACACCTCTTGGCCAGGGCGATCACTTCTGAAAAATCTTTTCCCTTTCCATCGATCCGATCCGGAATATGTTTCACCCCGGGATACCCCGTCACCCCTGTGGTAAAAATCCTGTCTTTGTAGGCATCCCGTACAGGAACAATGCAATTGGTAGTCATGATGATGGGGCCATTGAAAAGAGCGAACTCCTTGTCCTGCTTCCACCAGGCATTCCCGTAGTTCCCCGCGAAGTGCGGGTATTTCTTGAATGCGGGGTAGTAATGAGCAGGAAGCATCTCTCCATGGGTATACACGTCCACCCCAGTTCCCTCCGTCTGCTTCAGGAGTTCCTCTAGGTCTTTCAAATCATGACCCGAGATCAGAATGCCGGGATTCTTCCGTACTCCGATATCCACCGTGGTGATCTCTGGGTGTCCATAGGTTGTGGTATTCGCCTTGTCCAACAGCGCCATCGCTTGCACAGCCGCCTCGCCCGCCCGCAAAAGGAGCGCCTGCATCTCTTCCAGAGAGCGGGGTTCGAGTGTCACATTCAGGGCTTCCACAAGGAATCCCCAGATCGCGGGGTCTGTGAATCCCAGTACCTCCGCATGATGGGCGTAGGCGGCGATTCCCTTCAACCCGTAGATGAGGAACTCGCGGAGGGATCGGAGATCCGGGTCCGAAGTGCTCAATACACCTACCTGGGAAGTCTTCATTCGGATGATCTCCCGATCCCGTGCAAACCATACCGCGGCATCGGGTTTCGTATCGGAGTTCATACCATCGTCATCCGCAGGCAGGTCCCTCTTTCCATCCTGCCGGAGATCTTTGTACCTGGTTGCCAATCGGTCGCGTGCAGCAAGGCCTTTTTCTATCCATTCAAGGAACCGCTCGTCGTCGAAGTTCGAATTGGTGATGGTGGCAAAAAGCCCTTTGACGATGAACCTCCCCGCTTTCTCCACTGAAAGAGAATCCTGTAACCTCGCCGCATACCAGGCGATTCCCTTCAGTGTATGGATCAAAAGGTCCTGCAGTCCTGAAGTGCTCTCTTGTTTCCCGCACACGCCCTGGATAGTGCAGCCTTCGTTCCGGGCCGCTTCCTGACACTGAAAACAGAACATACTCATGTCTTTTCTCCTTTCTTAACGTTGTGTGTACGGCTTCAACATACGAAATGATGTAGCCGCGGTACGTAACAATTGTTACCAAGTACCCCGAAGCTTGTGGATATGAGATCGAGGTGTTTGGACCGGCTTCAGGCGGACAGGGCGTTCTCCAGACTGACGGTGCCGTAAGGGATTACCACCTTTTTGAAATCCTCGTCGCCGTTAGGGGTCCGGATCCCTAGTTGAATGGTGAAGGTGGCGTTTTTCAGGGTTTCCTTTCTTCCGATTAGGGGAATTTTGAAAGGCTTGAACTGTCTAAACACCTGGGTCCGTTCCTGGAGGGTTTCGTACTGACGGAACAACCCGAACCACCCATACATGTAAATCGATATATACTTGGTGATTCCCTCATACACCCCCTTTACCTCGGTATTCCGCATCTCGTACAACCCATCGATTCCTTCCGCCGCATAGATCCGAGTCAAGTTGACCTGGAACACTCGGTCCGATACCAGCTCCTTCTTGTTTATAATGAACCGGAGGGTCTCCTTGTCGTCTTCCACCCGGCCGATGATGCAGTAGCCCTGGTCGTCCAGGTAGAATATCTTCAGCTCCTTGTCCGAACCTGCCAAGGCAAACTCCTCGTTGTAAGCGGCAATCAGTTTGTTCACCTGATTCATCAGCGCTATCCCGCCCCTTCTTCCCTCGGCCCCACCGTTTGGGAAGAACACTTCCTTTTCGAAATGGAAGTAGAAATAACTGATATCCTTACCATCCATGATGAGGCCAGGATAATCATTCACGTACACCCCTTTTGCCTGGAGAGAATCGAGGGTTCGAAGACGATATAGATCGGACATGGGGACTCCTTTATGAAATAAACTATTTCCATATAAATATAGTAATCAAGAGATACTTTTGAAAGCCCACCCATTCTAACTTTATTAGGAACTTTGCAGAAGGGGAAGTGATACGGCAGATAGAGACGGCTTTGCAGAAGGCATAGGGGGATGCACCGTTTTTACCAGGTACGGATCATACTTCATTCGATAGGGGTACGGAGAGGCCGAGGGCCCGTGCGCATCGGTTCATGTTTTCATCATAGGAGAGGGCATGTCGAATTGCACTGTCGCCCTTCAAAATATATCTCAATACCACCGAGGAACCTAGGTACGCTACCACTACTCACCCCGCTCCTCTTCCAACAGTTGCAAGGGGTCGGTGGACACCAAGGGATCGAGGCTCTTGTATGCGTAGCGGCAGGCAGCTTCCCGGATGAAAAAAGCATCCGTGTTCACAGGAGAAAGTTTCGCCACCGGTCGTTTATGTTCCATCACGATGAGTTCAATTCCCCTTTCTACCCGTTTGAGTTCAGCGCTGATATGGGCTTTCAGTTTAGATACTGAAATAGTCTCCATGAGACCAATATAGGACTATTTTTTTATCTATATCAACGATCGCGATGCCTCGACCCTATCCTTACAATATGAATGGTAACCCCCACGGCTACTCCGAGGAGCAAGAGTCGGATAGCCCCCAGGTGAACTACAAAAATGGTCGCATAGAGAATGGTCCCCCAAAGAAGCGTAAGGCTCACCGCTTTCACCCGCAGGGGGATCCCTCGTCCCTCCCTATAGTTACGGATGTACTTGCCAAACCAGGGATTGTACAGCAGGAATCGATACATGCGGGGAGAACTCTTGAAAAAACAAGCCGCGGAAAGCAGGAGGAAGGGAGTTGTTGGCAATAGGGGAAGAAACACTCCTAAAATTCCCATCCCCAATGAAAAGAATCCAGCGGTAAGGAGTATCCACTTTCTGATCGGTTTCAAAATGCTTTCCTCCTCATAGTTGGAACCCTATCAAGACCGCTTCCTGAACAGAAGGATACTGAGGGTCAAAATCCCTATCCCCAGGCCAAACAGGATCAGAGCCTGATCCCACAAGGCTTCTAACCCTGCTCCTTTCAGGAAGATCCCTCGGATGATCACAAAGTAGTAACGGAGGGGAAGAAGGTACGAAACTCCCTGAACAAGGAGGGGCATCCTTTCGATGGGGAAAATGAAACCAGAAAGGAACAGCATGGGCATCAGCACGAAGAAAACCGAACTCATCATGGCCTGCTGTTGATTTTGCACGAGGGTAGAGACAAGGAGTCCCAACCCGAGGGTCGAAAGAAGAAACAGACAAGATAGAAAGAGCAAGAGGAACGGATTCCCGACAGGCTTCAATCCAAAGAGGAACCGGACCGCTGCCAGCACAAGGAGTACATCGATGAATCCGATGATGGCAAAAGGAATCAGTTTACCCAGAATGAACTCCCATCTCTTTATAGGAGTCACTGAAAGTTGTTCCAGTGTTCCCCGCTCCTTCTCCTTCACCACCGCCAGGGAGGTCAATAGCATCGTCAATACCATCAAGAGTAAGGCCAGTATCCCGGGGACGAAATAGTTCCGGCTTCGAAGATCAGGATTGAACCAAACTCTGATCTTCGCTTCTATCCCCACTGCCTGAACCGAAGCATTCCATTCCAACAACCGCAGAGCCTCACCAGGTTGTTCAGTTTCAGAGACCCTCCTGACCCTAACACTCCATTCCTGTATCCGGTTCTGGAGAATAGTGACGGCATAACTCAACGCGATTCCCGCTGAATTGGCATCCGCACCATCCACCAGTACCTGGATGGCCCCGCTCTCTTGCCTTTCGAGGGAAGCCCCAAATCCAGGCGGTATTACCACCCCAATCTGAGCCGCTCCCGCATTGATCCTCTCCCCTATGGCCCGGTAATCCCACACCGAATCAGCCAGAATGAAATATCCGCCCGCCAGGAGTCCTTGAGTAAGGGATCTACTTTCCGCACTTCGATCCAGGTCGCACACTAGCAGGGGGACTTCCCGGACATCGAGGTTAGCCGCATATCCCAAAAGAAGCAATTGAAGGATCGGGGAAACGAAGATGATGGGAAGCATCCTTCTATCCCTGCGCACCTGGAGGAACTCTTTTCGTATCAGCACCACGATTCGCTTCACGTCGATTCTCCTTCAACCGATGGGGTTTTTCCCAGGCTCACCACCAGCAAACGAGACACGCCGCTCATGGGAATGTTTCAACCAATTCCGGTTTTGCGGAGGCGCATCACACCGGCTAGAAACACCACAAGGCCGAACAAGAAAAGTGCTAAAAGTTCTTCCCAGAAATAGGGGATTCCCAACCCCCGGATCATCACCTGTCGTAGTCCGGAAAGAAAGTACCTGGACGGCACCAGATAGGAGACCTTTTGAACGATCCAGGGCATATTCCGGATGGGGAACACGAACCCCGAGAGGATGTAGGAGGGTAGAAAGGTGAGAATGATCGCCACCATGAATGCTACCTGCTGAGAATCTGCCAAGGAAGAAACGAACAGGCCCAACCCCAGACAGGCAAATAGAAAGAACAGGATCAGGACCGTCAGGTCTAGGTAACTCCCTTCCACCCGTACGCCGAATAAAATGTAACTAGCTAGAAGGACGAGGATCGTCTCTCCGATGGACAGGATGAAGGGTGGAATGATCTTCCCCAGAATGTACTCCCTCGCCGCTAGGGGCGTCGTCATCAACTGTTCCAGTGTGCCGGACTCCTTCTCCCGCACGATGGAGAGGGCGGTGGAAATCACCGCCGTCACGATGAGAAGCATGGAAACGAGGCCGGGGATGAGGAAAAGGGAACTACGGAGTTCGGGGTTGTAGAGAATCTTAGGTCGAATCTCTACCCTGGATAGCCTCTTTCCTGTAGAGTTAGGGGGAGAGTAAGTGCGGATAAAGGAATCCACGTACCCTAGAATCGCCACACCGGTATTCGAGTTTGCCCCATCGATCAGGAATTGTACTTCTGCCCCTTCTCTCCGTAATCCGTCCCGTTCGAACCCCCGGGGGATCACTACCCCCAGGGCTATTCGTTCTTCCTGCATGGATACTTCGAAGTCTTCCCGGCTCTGATTCGGAGGCAGAGACATCTCCCATCGAAAAATTTCCCCGGAAAAAAACTTCGAAAGGAAAATCCTGCTGCCAGGACTCCTGTCCAGGTCGAGTACAGCTGTACGGACCTGGGTCACATCTAGCGAAATCGCATATCCGAACATCACCAGTAGGAACAGGGGCAAGAACAGGAGGATCCCCAGGGAAACGGGATCTCGAAAAAGACTACGGAACTCCTTTCGAATGAGAGCCCGGATCCGGCGCATTCCACGGATTTGGCTTGGAAAGCGCTCTCGAGGGGTGGATTGCCCTCGCCTAGCGTTCATTCCTTCCCTCCCCTAGACCGTTGGAGCGCCTCGATGAACACCTCCTCTAGGGTTGGGGGAGAAGAAAAATTGGACTCCGTAGCCCCGTCACCCACCCCAGATCCCCTGACCATCCGTTCCGGGAAAAACTGCCCTTTGAGCTCCATCGGTCCTCCCTCCGCGATTTTTTTCCCCTGGTGCATCAAAAGAATACCGTTGCAGTACTCCGCCTCCTCCAGGTAATGGGTGGTTACTAGCACTGTTTTCCCTTCGCTTGCGATGGAAAGGATCAGATCCCAGAACCTCCGGCGGGAAAGGGGGTCCACCCCGCTTGTGGGCTCGTCCAGCACAACGATGGCGGGGTCGTGCAGGAGGGCACAGACCAAGGCAAGCCTTTGCTTGTACCCTTTGGAGAGTTCTCCGGCCAGCACTGTTTCCGAACCCGCAAGCCCGGATGTCTGAATGGCCCACCTCATCCGAACTTCCAAGAGATCCCTCGCCAATCCATACACTCCTCTGAAGAATTCCAAGTTTTCCCTCACCGTGAGGTCCTGGTACAGGGAAAACTTCTGGGACATATAACCGATCCGCTTTTTCACCTCTTCGCTCTGGGTGTTCACATCCAGTCCATCTACCCAGGCTTCTCCCGAAGAGGGTTCTAGAAGCCCGCAAAGAATTCGAATCGTAGTAGACTTCCCCGCGCCGTTGGCACCGAGGAGCCCGAACACCGATCCTCTCGGTACCGAAAAGGACAGGTTGTCCACTGCGGTGAAAGAACCGAACCGTTTATAGAGGTGATGAACCACTATCCCCGAGTCAGTTGCCTTCTGCATCGGATGCAACTCCTAGTTTGGGATTCGACGACTCCCTCTCATTCCGGGAAACCAATGCGATAAATACATCCTCCAACCCAGGTCGGATAGACCGCACACTGCAGAGCCTACCGACATCCTCAAAGATCTTCTCTAGGACTTCAAAAATGGCCGCACGAATCTTTTCGGAGGAATCCCCCTGTTCGGTTCCCCTTTCTTCCTCTTCCGGGACCGTCACATGGAGCCGATCTCCGAATACCTGTATACTCCAGTGAGGATGCTGGACCTTCAGTTCCTCTGCCGTGTGGCGCGGGTTGGGGGAAACCACCTCGTAGACAAACCCCTGTACCTGATTGGACAACAAACCCGGATCCCCCTGGGTAATGAGAGTCCCCCCATAGAGGAGAACTACCCCCTTACAGCGGGATGCTTCATCCATTGCCGGGGTGGCCATGCAGAGGGTTACCCCCTCCCTGCGTAACTGATCTAGGAGTGCATGGAACTCTCTTCGGGCCACCGGATCCACTCCTGTGGTCGGCTCGTCCAGGAACAATAGCCGAGGGCGATGGATGATGGCGCAGGCGAGGGCAAGTTTCTGGAACATGCCTCCGGAAAGCCGAGAAGCCAACCGTTTCCGGAAGGAGGCAAGCTCCGTAAGAGACAGGAGTTCTTCGATCCGGTCACTCGCTGGATGCACACCCTGCAGATCGGCAAAGAACTCAAGGTTTTCCTGAACCGTCAGTTCCCCATAGATGCCAGGCTGCTGCGAGAGATACCCGATCTGTTGTTTCAGGTAAAGGTGAGAAGTCTCCCACGTCTTCTCAAAAATACTCACCCTTCCCCGGTCAGGTTTCAGAATCCCGGCAAGAATCTTCAGCAGGGTTGTCTTACCTGCCCCATCGGGCCCTACAAGCGCCACATGGCTCCCTTCGGGGACGGAAAAGGAAACTCCCTGCAAAGCCGGAATCGAAGAAGAGCGGTAAGTTTTCCATACCCCCTCTATTCGTATGGCTACGGCAGGGTGCGTCATGTAACGGTCTTCCCCCTCATTCGAGGATCGCATCGGCCGGCATTCCGATCTTCAATGCGCCCTCCTGATTCTTCACCTTGAGTTTCACCCCGTACACCAGTTTTACCCGCTCTTCCTGGGTCTGTACATTACGGGGAGTGAACTCGGCCTGGGAGGAAATGTACACCACTTCTGCGGGGAACTTTCGATCCGGGAACGCATCCACAAGCACCTCTGCCTTCTGCCCCAACCGGATCTTGCCGAGGAGGGCTTCCGGAACATAGATCGTGAGGTACAGGGTATCCAGGTCAGCCAGGGTAAAGAGGGTAGAGCCCGGAGCTACATACTCCCCCTGGTACACCCCCTGGGTGAGAATCGTGCCCCTTCGAGGAGCTTTCACCTCCACATACTCCAACTGTTTCAGTACCTGGTCCCGATTCGCTTTAGCCTGATCGAGCTGAATCCTTGCCGCTTCCACTTCCTCGGGTCTAGCCCAGTTCTTCACCTTCTTCAACCCCTCTACTGCCACAGCATACTCCGCCTCTGCAATCTTGTACCGGAGTTCGGCATCCTCCTTCTGCTTCTGTGTCACCGACCCCGATCGAAAGAGAGTTTGCATGCGGTCGTTATCCTCCCTGGCAGATTTCAGGTTCTCCTCGGCCTTCACCAATGCCGATTCCATCTGCCGAATATCCTCTTCCCGGGCACCTTTCAAAAGTAACCGCAACCTGTTTTCGGCCAAAGCCACTCCTGCCTCTGCCTGTCTTAAAGAGATACGGAGCATTTCATCGTCTAGCCGAGCCAACACCGCCCCTTCTTCCACAACCTGACCTTCTTCTACATTGATATTTTTCACCGTACTGGCAATCCTAGCAGGCACTCGCACCACCTCCCCTTCCAGCACGCCAGACCCCGTAGGGGAGAGTTTCGGTTTTCCGCAGGATCCAAGAAGGAACAAACTTAGGACGCACACCAGGAACCCGGTGCCTGAGACGACTGGAACGAAGAGCGAACCATTCCTTTTCCTAAGTATGTTATACCAAAGTATTTTGTATTGCCGTAGGTTATGTGTCTTGATCACTGATAGGTCCCTCCCTTTGCATACCAGTGGAAATCCGAAAGGCTCCGAACTGCTTCCTTCCCTTCTCTGTCAGCAGCCCCCGGAACATCATGTTCACCAGTCCCTCCACAATTCGGGGGGGAGGATACGAAAAGGTCCCGATCACTTCAGGGATGAAGGTATGGGAAATGATTTCTAAGAGGAGTTCCCGAACAAGATCCACATCCCACTCGGGAGACAGAAACCCTTCCTCCTGCGCTTGATGGAGGAGAATGCCAATCCGTTCCCGAAACACCCGGCGTCTGAACGAGTCGAACCGGTCCCAAGCATCTGGGACAACCCGTGCCAGGTCTTCCATCATCGCTCGCGACACACGACCTGCCCGGCCTGCCACCACCAGGAAGAACCCTTTCATCTTCGAAAGACAGTCCGATTCCGCGGTAGTCCACACTCGTTCCAGTTCTTCTTCTGTTTCAGACAGGAAACGATCCACCACTGAATCGAAGAGATTCTTTTTCGTAGGGTACCTTTTAAATAAGGTTTTCTTACTGATTCCAGCCCGATACGCAATCTCGTCGGTAGTAACCGCACTGTATCCCTTTCGGAAAAACAGGTCCATCGCGACCTGCGTTACCCGCCTATCCAGGGCAATCTCCTGTATGCGCTCCCCCATTACAATCCGACACTCTCCCACACTGTTGCCTGTGGTGTATACTTTTCCCCCCCTGTTCCCTATACTGTTCCCAGGGGAAACTTTGGAAACTATAATCGTATTATGAGTTTCCTTTGTCAAGGGTCAATGCCTGTTCCAGGATCAGAATAGTTTCCGTGAGGCCTCTTTACTCCTACCGCTCCGTTAAGGGAAAGAAAGACCCCACGTAGGGCAAATACCGAATGAATCCTTCTGCGTACCGGATCGTCCGTTTCACCCAGTCGGTTGCTTGAAGACCCCTATGGGCTGCAAAATGAGTAGGATTACCGAATCAAGCCCATCTCTTCGAGAATCTTTTTCAACGCTTTCCGCTTCTCTTCGGGCAGCGGCTGGATGGGAAGTCGGGTGGTTCCTACGGGTATGCCAATGAGGTTTAGCGCCTCCTTCAGCACCACAGGGAAGCTTCCCAACGAGAAAGCGTTTCGCAGGGGTGCCAGTTGAAACTGGAAGGCTCGGGCTGCCGATAGATCCCCACGCTTCACCGCATTGTACAAGTTCACGATCAGCTCAGGAGCTACATTCCCCGAAGCTGGTACTGCCCCTTTCCCTCCCGTAACAAGGGTAGAGTAGATGATGGTATCCTTTCCACAGAAAAAGCTGAACTCAGGATCCGTATTACGGATGATTTCCGCCACATATGTCATATCTCCACTGGAATCCTTGATCCCACAGATGTTTTCCAGTTGGGCAAGCCTCTTGATCACGGGGATGGAGATCGTTACACGGGTTCTGTCTGGATTGTTGTAAAGGATCACCGGCAACCGGGTGGAAGTGGCTATCGCATGGTAATGGGCATACAGTTCTTCATCGTTCGGGGTAATGAAGAATGGTGTGACGATCGAAACTGCATCGACACCAAGAGATTCAGCCGCTTTCGTGAGCCGGATGGTCCCCTCCGTAGTGATCTGGGCAGTTCCTGCGAAAACCGGGACTTTTCCGTTCACCTCATCCAGCGCAACCTCGAAAGCCTTAAGCCGTTCCTTGTCTTCCAGGGCGTACGCCTCTCCCGTACTTCCCGCGATGAACACTCCATGCACTCCGCCTTCCAGCACGTACCGGATCACTGCCCGCAAAGCCTTCTCATCAACCGTACCGTCCCTATTGAATGGTGTTACCAGGGGGGGAATAATCCCTTCAAAGACTCGCACTTTCATTCTTCTCTCCTATCATACCGAATCTAGGGCTTGAAAAAACTTTCGTGTTTTTCCTTTTGGTACTGTTTGAACAGGTTCGTTTGTTTGATTTTTTCTATCAGCTTCACCTCTTCTTCCGTAAGCTGAAGCTCATCGATCACTCGAACCGCATTGGCCAGATGGTCCACATTCCCCGTCCCGTATACTACCGATGTCACTTCGGGGAAGGAAAAACACCATTTCAATGCCGCCCTCGCCAAAGCACCGGTATCTTCAATACCCGCTTCCTTCGCCATCTTGAATAGATTCGCTTTCATGAAAGCTTCTCGGGCAATCATGCCCATCTGCGCTCTCCTCACTGCAGGAAGTACTTTTCGCGTGGCACCATCGTCTGCAAAATTGAAATTGATGTAGATCGTATCGAAGCATCCGGATTCGATCTGCTTCAGGTAGGTACCTTCCCCCGAGAAAGTATCGGCACACGCGTAGAGGATGAGACCCTCTTTCTTGAGCTGTCGAATGTTGTAACAGATCTTGGCCATGTATTCCGGATCATGATCCAACGCCGACTTCATGAAGGCAAAGTTGAAGAACTCGATCCGTTCCCTTCGAAGGAGTTTCAGGATCCTATGTACTTCCGCTTTCAAGAGATCGTATTTACCCATCTTCACGTTGTTTTCATCGTAGGTATAGACGAACCCTTCTGGCCGGGTCTGCACGTATATGGGATAGGGAGGAGGGAGTTCCTGCAGATTCCTGCCTAAGGCCTCCTTTTCCGAATCCATCGTGACATCGAACAAGTTGATCCCATGATCATAGGCAGCCTTCAATACCCGTTTTCGGTTTTCCTGGCCGAATCCTTCGAAGATATATCCAGGGGTGATAGCTTTTTGAAAATCCTCGTTGAATCCCCTGGATCGTTTGTCAGGAAGGTACTCATGCCCACCCAACGAAATCATCGATATTTCTACATCCGCTTTCCCGAGTTTCTTGTATTTCATTTTCCTGTCTCCTTCTCAACCGTAGATCAAATTCGGCAAGAACAGTAATACCTTTGGAAACAGCGCATATACTGTTACCGCGATGAGAACTGCGATGATAAAAGGAACACTCTCCTTCATGAAATCTTCCAATTTGCATTCCAATGTTCCGCATACGATATACATGGCCACTCCCACAGGGGGAGTGAGAATTCCCATGGTAACTACCACACTCATCATGACCCCGAAAACCACGGTGTCAAAACCGATGCTCTTGATGAGAGGAATAAGAATAGGGGTCAGCAGTAGGATGATGATGGAACCTTCCATGAACATTCCGAATAGGATCAAGAAAAAGACTACGATGGCCAATACCACGAGGGGCTCACTGGAAATACCGATAATGAAAGACGTCATCTTTTGAGGTATTTTCTCGATCGGGACCCCGTAACCGAAAATCCCTGCCATGGCAATCATGTACATGATGGCTCCCATATCCCGGACTGCTTCCTTCATCGTTTTCTTCAAAGATTCCCAGTTCAGATCCCGATACACGAAAAACCCGATAACCAGGGCGTACACACAGGCAAAAGCTCCCACCTCCGTAGGAGTGAAGATGCCGAGCCGCAAGCTGCCAATAAGCACAATCGGGAAGATGAGGGCCCAGATCGTTTCCTTCAGGGAGGCTACCAGTTCCCTGAAAGAGGCCCGCTTCTCTCGGGCAGGTTTGAACCCTCTCGACCTAGCGATCAAGGCAACAGTGATCATATAGACAACCATCAGAATAAGACCGGCAAGGATCCCCGCGGCAAACAACCTTCCGATAGAAACTTCCCCTACCGTTCCGTAGAGAATCATTCCTACCCCTGGGGGAATCGTCGAGGTGATCAGGGAAGTATAGCCGATCACTGCCGCCGTAAACCCTCTCGGATACCCCTGTCGTTCCATCTCTGGCCCTAGGATCCTGCTCTCCATCGCGGCATCGGCATTAGAAGATCCAGAACAGCCCCCCATGAGGGTACTTAAGACTACACTTACCTGGGCCATGCCTCCCTTCATGTGGCCTGCTATCAACATGGATAGTTTGATCAGCCGATCGGTGATTCCGCTGGAGTTCATCAGGTTTCCCGCAAAAATGAATAAGGGCACCGCCAGGAGAGTTACGTTCTGTGTTTGAGAGATAGGAAGTTGTACGATCGTTATGAGGGGTAGCTCTGGATTCTGCAGGAAAAAAAAGACTCCCGAGATTCCAATCGCAAGTCCGACGGGCATCCCAATCAGCACGAACAGTATGAAAACGACGAAAACCATTAGCATAGAAGGTACCCTTTATGTAGGTTGGGTTTTCCGCATGATTTTCCTCAACTTGATCAACGTGGATATCACCATCAAAAACGAGCAGAGGGGAACGCTTATCGTGACCCACGTATAACTCAAGGAAGGAATTCCCTGAAAGGTGCGGTACCAGGTAAATACAGACAGGATACTACCCTGATACACCAAGAACACAAGAAACCCTAAGATGATCAGGTAGATGATGAACTCGACGGTACGGTGAACAGTTTGAGGAAGCTTGGAAAGGATGAAATCTACGTTGAGAAACTTGTTTTCCCGATAGGAAAGATCCGCGGCTAAAAACACCCCCCAGGTGAACACGAGCAAAGCTAGATCCAGGGCCCAGTTAAGCGGATATCCAAAGGTGCGCGAAACGGCCGCAATAAAGATGACGAACACCGTCAACAAAAGAAAACTGGCCGAAATCACGAGTTCCAGGGTACAGATGGCCTTGTACAATCGTTTCATAGTCCTGTAACCTCTTTAAAAGAATGCGGCGCGAATGGCGTACAACCCGTTCCTAAAGGCCACCCGCACCTCTTTTTCGTTCCTACTTTCCTAACTCTTTGTAGATCTTGTCACGTACTCCTAAAAGTTGGAACTCTTCATACACTTTCTTGCCAGACTCCTTGAAGGCTTTCACATCCAGCTCGGAGTGAGGAATATACGTCATTCCCTTGCTGATCATGAACTGCTTGTCCTGTTCGGCGTTCTTGTTCAATGTCTCCGAAACCTCTAGCCCTGCTTTGTCACACTCATCGATCAGAATCGTCTGGTACTCCTTCGGCAGCTTGTTGAACCAATCCGCACTCACCACCTGCACATTGGCCTGGAAAATGTGCTGGGTTTCGATGATGTATTTCGCCACTTCAAAGACTTTCAACTTTGCCGCCGCCGCGTAGGGCAATTCGCATCCATCCACCACTTTCGTTTGAATGGCGTTATACAGCTCCCCGTAGGGAAGGGCCACTGCCTTGCAGCCTAGGGAGTTCACCGTGGCAACCCACATAGGAGCGGGCGCAGTCCGAATCAGCATGCCCCGGAACTCGGTGGGGTTCTTCCCCATTTTATTGGAAAATACGTTTCGGTATCCCTGCACCCACGCATAGGAAACAACTTTGATCTTGAACTGCTCCTCCAGTTTCTTTACCCATTCGGCGATCGTAGGGGATTTCAGTAGTTTCTTCACTTCCTCAAGGTTTTCGAAGAAGTAGGGAGCATACATGATGGAAAACTCTTTGACGTAGTTCCCGAGCCGAGCCGGATCGGTTTGCCAACCTACATTCGTACCCCGCCTCATTTGTTCCAATACGTCCTCTTCTTTTCCTAGTTGCGCACTATGATATACCTCGATCTGAACATCCCCTTTCGTCTTCTCGCTCACTACCTTTGCCCACTTTTCGTACGCCTTATGGAACAGGTCCTCGCTCGTTTGGACGTGCCCAAACCGCAACAGGTAGGTGGGCTTTTTCTCTTCAGGTTTCGCACCTTCCGATTTTCCTCCAGCAACCAAAGCCATGCAGACCAAAAAACTCAGTGCAATGATAAGAATCCTTCGTTTCATAGGTTCTTCCTCCTACTATCGATGGTTTTCTTGGCTGCAAAACTTGCAGCCCTCCTCAAAGGCATCACGCCTCAAGTTCCCTGGATCAAAGGCTTACTCCTACTCGCAGGAAGGTATTGAGCAGAGCCTTGCAGGTGAACCGTAGGTGTTCCCGCATCAAGCGCTCTCCTTCCTCCGCATTCTTTTCAAGCAGAGCATCCAGGATCCTCAAATGGAAATCCTTGGAGATCATTTCTATCTGTGATGATTTCTTGCTCATGTTGCGGGTGAGAGCGGCAAGGTTGGAAAGTTTCTGGTAGAATTCTTCAAGATACCTGTTCTTTGCCGTTTGGACGATCAGATCGTGCATCTCTTTCCCCACGACAACCCCGCGTTCAGGCTCCCTCTGGATATCGACCCTTTCCAACCGCGCTTTCAACACCTTCACTTGTGAGAGGAACTCTGGTGTAGCACCCAGGCAGGCAAGACGGGTACATTCACCCTCCACAGCTTCCCGGGCGTTGAAAATTTCTACGATTTCCTCAACCCCTAGTTCCTTTACCCTGTACCCCCTGGAAGGTTCCAGTTCCACAAGGCCCAGATTCGCCAGTCTGCGCAATTTTTCTCGGATCGGTGTTCGGGAGATTCGGTATTGCTCGCTCAGATCCCGTTCCACCAACCATTGTCCCGGCGGAAGCTCCCCCGAAATGATCCTTTGTTTCAAATCCTCGAACAGTTCTTCCTTTCTCATAATCTTCTATGGTATACCATCAGTATACCATACCTTTTGGGGTTGTCAACTTCTTTTTCCTTTCTCTATACTTCCCTCATGCGGATCGCCTTCGTGGTTCCCCCCATCCAGGATTTTTACCTGACGCCCCATCGTCTCAGTGCCCTCGGGGCAAGAATCGTGACCGATCTCTGCCGAAGGGCCGGCCACGAGGTGGCACTCTTCCTGTTCCCTTCCAAAGACAAATCCCGTTCCCTCCCCCTTCCCCGTGAAGCTTCCTACCTTCTTCCCTCTATGGTTCCCGGTGAGTTCGGTCCCCTCTCCTTCTTCACCCGATTCCAGCACTTTGGCCCCACTTTCGAAGCCTGTGCCCAGAGGATCCTGGAGTTTCACCCAGATGCGATCCTGATCTCCTCCTTTGCCTTCACCTACGGGGAGGAAGCGGTCGCCCTGGCTCAAGCTATCAAGGCAAAAGTTCCTGAAGTGGCCATTGCGGTGGGGGGGTCAGGGCCCAGCTCCTGCCCTGAGTACTACCTGAGGCAACGAGCTTTCGGCCCCGAATCATCGGCAGGCCGCAGGGAACTCCCTAGGCAAAAAGCGTTTCCAACTAAACCTTTATGCATGGCAGGTAGCGGCTTTTTTCCCTCGCAAACAAGCTCTCCGCAATCCCCATTATCTACCAATATTCCCCCAGTAGACCCTTTCTATAGCGTTCCCCCCTCTATCGTCACAGCCCAGGAGATCCCCCTGTTCGACTTCGTGGTAGCCGGGGAAGGGGAGGTCACGGTTCCCCTTCTACTGGAGCGACTGGAAGGGCGGGCAAAAGGATCGGGGCAAGCACAAAGAGTAGCCCGGGTAGAAAGCGAGGGACGGATAAAAGGATTAGGGCGGACCCAAAGATGGGGGCTGGAAAAAGAAGGGGCGCGGACCCAGGGTGAGAGGCGGGCAAAAGGGGACGGGAGGACTCAAGGCGAGGGTCTTGCTCAAGGGAATCGGCGGGCTCGATGCACGGCGTGCAAAGGCTCTCCGTCGGGGGCAGAGCCCCAGTTGATTCGAGCCCATCGTTTGTGCCGGGAGGATGAGCTCGAGGCAGGGCTCGCAATCGTAAGGGAAACAGCGGATGAAGTCTGGGTCACCACCTCCTTGAGCCGGGGGTGCCCCAAAGGTTGCCGGTTCTGTTCCAATCACCTTTGCCATGGCCGGGAGTTCCGCACCCTGCCGATGGAAAAGTTCGAAAAGGCTTTGAAAAGGATCCCCTCCGGGCGATTCCTTCACCTGAACTTCGAGGATGACAACCTGCTCTACACTCCCGAGTACTTCTTCGAAGTGCTTCGATTGGTGAAATCCCGCTGGCCTCAGGCAGAATTCACCGCGGAGAATGGCCTGGATTATAACTTCTTGGATCCTCCCTCGATCGACCGGCTGGTTCAGTACGGATTCCGCCGTTTCAACCTGTCCCTGGGAACGATTTTTCCGGAAACCGCCTTGCAGGAAGAGCGCCCCTTGAACCTGGAACGCTACCTCGAGGTGATCGAGGCAATCCGCCGCCGGGGAGCCAGTTCCATCACCTATTTCATCGCGGGCCTCGAAGGTGACACCCCGGAACGGATCGTCCGCCAAATCCAGTATCTAGCGCCCCTTCCCACGCTGATCGGGATTTCCCTCTTCTACCCCGTACCGGGAATTCCCGGCTTTATCCCTCCACCTTCCCTGCTTCTAAGGCATCCGGGGTTGGGAAGGGGATCCTTCGCCTACCCCTGGACAGGGTCATTGACCACCGAAGAGCTCGTCACCGCTTTCCGGCTGTGCCGCTACGTAAACCTGCTGAAGAAACAGCACAAGACCCCCGAAGAGGAGGCCCTCATCCAGCGGATACGGGAAAAAGGCAGACTTCTCACTTTCCAGAAACAAAAGCCTCCCCATCGAAAAGACTCGAACCAGAAGGGCCATTGGTCATTGCAGGAAGTTCCTGTCCAGGATTCGATGGTAAAACAATTTTTTTCACATTAGACGAAACAAGATTTACAGGGTACACTGGTAGCATGAAAAAAATTGAAATCCACAACGAGCTATTGAAATCCCTCATCGCCCTCGCCTCCGTCATCGAAGCCCGTGATCCCTATACCGGCGGGCATATTTGGCGAGTCAGCCGCTATAGTGTACTATTGGGGGAACGGTATGGGCTGGACAAGAACTATCTCTTTATCCTCGAAATTGGTTCCCTGGTGCACGATTTAGGAAAAGTCGGGGTATCGGACAGCATTCTAAACAAGGAGGGGCCTCTTTCGGAGCAGGAGTTTCAGGTGGTCCGACAGCATCCTGTAGTGGGAGGGGAGATCGGTCAGAACCATCCCCTGTATCCCCTCGTTCGCTACAGCATCCTGGAACATCATGAACGGGTGGACGGAACCGGTTATCCCGGCAGACTGGACGGGGACAGTATCACCCTCTGGGGAAAGATCACCGCCATCGCGGATACCTTCGATGCCCTTACCAGTCCCCGTCCCTATCGGCCCGCCCTCCCAGTCGATCAGGCCCTTGCCATCATATCCGAAGGGAAAGGGAAGCAGTTCGATCCTTATCTGGTGGATCAGTTCCTCTCTCTATCGGAATCTGAGAAATTTACCCATATTCTCGGACATGCGGGTGAAAATCGGCCGCTCTTGTACTGCCCCGTGTGCGGTCCTCTGATCGTTCCAAGAGCCGACACACAGGAGGGAGAAATTCTCCAATGCCCCTCCTGTACAGGAAGGTTTCGAGTGCACAAAGCAGGAGATACCTTTCAACTGGAGTTTACCGGCTCCAAGAGTGGGGTATACGTTCCTCGGCCGGATGATGGATTGATCCAATCCCTCCTGAAACGGAAGCGCAAGACAGTGACCCTGTAGGAACGCGTTTCAAAATCTGACCTGAACCTTCACCACGAAGTCGCCCCGCCTCCCCGTATGGAGAGGTCCTAGCTCTCCGGCCGGGCCTGTTCCCCACAGATCGGAATCGAGGAACACTCGAAGGGTAGCCTGCAGGGTGAGCCCTTGGAATGGTTCATGGGAAATGGAAACCGCCGGTACCCAGGACCCGTCATCGAGATTCACCGTGCCGCTCAGGGTGATATTCGTGTAGTCATCCAGCCTGTACAAAAGGGAACCGTACAGGTAGTTCCTTCGATTCAACTCCTTAACCGGTACATCCACCCTCACCGCCCTGTTTGCCGGAGCTAGGCTCCGCCAATCCCCCCCGGATGGGTCATATAGGTTGGCAAGAGAATCTCCCGGATCCAGCACTCCCTGCCCATTGTACAAGTATTGGAGAAGAGCCACGAACTCACCCCAGGACCCATCCACCCCTGCCGCTGCCTGGAGTCCCCTTAACGGATTCCAGTCCCGATCGTACCAGTTACCCGTAGCGAGAGCGTCACCTTCCAGGGTGTATAGAGCATCGAGAACGAGGGCAACTTCCCCGTCCCATTTGCAGGAAAATCCGAACCGATGATCGGGCCGCTCCTTTCCCCTGGAGGGAGCCTGCAGGGCATACCAACCCTGGACACTGAAGGCTGGTTCATGCAGTTCCGCAAGAATCCCTCCCACTCCCCCTGCTCCATTTACCCGTGTGGGATCCTCTCCGGCGGAGGCAAAAAACCTGAAAAGGGATAAATCCGAAGGGTAGAAAGTATAGACTGTACCAAGGACACCCCGGGGACGAGCGTCAGGGGTCAAGGGGTTTGGAGGGTTCAAAAAATCCGTAGGCCGCCATGCCTGTCCGAACCCGAAAGGAATTCGCAGGAGGCCTGCCTCCCAATCGGCAGATTCCGATTCCAAGCGGTAGTAGAGCCGCTCCAGTTCCACTGCCGAGGCGTACCCCTTCCCCATCGTTAGGGCTGGTGATCCCTGTTGCAGGGAAGAAGCCCGTGTCCCCGAAGCTGCTTGCACATTGAGCGCCAGGAACACAGTTCCCCGATCCCTTTGGGGCGCTTCCAGCCGGAGGTTCCCGTACTGTTCGAACCCGTAAGTTCCCCTGTCCTTTCCCCCATACCCCGGTATCCAGGCTCCCTCTACCGTTGAATCGGTGAGGGCAGAGAACTTCAAGGCTCTTGCCGGGCTCGAGGATCCAGGATTTCCCCCAAGAGCGGATTCCCCTACCGTCGAGTCCTGCTGGCCGCTACCATTTTGTGATACAGGCTCAGCCCAAAGGGATGCTCCAACTACAGAACCCAGGAGGAAGACCAGAATTGGTAGCGAAAAAATTGGCGCAGAAATTCCCATGCTCGCAGGCCTTTTCAGTCTCGCAGAACTCTCCATCCCCGCGGTACTCACCATCCACGTAGGAATCTCCGTCCTCCGCCTCTCCCCACTTCTCCTCATCCCCCGCATCCTACGCATCCCCCGCATCCTCCCGTTCGTCTTTCCAATCCCCCGCATCCTGCCCTCTGCCTACCTTCGCAGATTCCGCAGGCTGAATACGGAATCCGGGATGGGCGCGTCCAGTACCACATTCCGCATTCGAAAGATCGTTCGGCTGTCCTTCCGAAGAAGATCCCGCATCTGGAACTCCACAGGAAAGTCCCTACCCCCGATCCGTTGGGAACGGATCAACCGGTACTCCTTCAGTTTTGCCCCGGAGAGAGCGAGCATTTCCATCGAACGCACTTCTCCCGTTCGAACATCGATCCAGAGTTTCCTTTTCGGGTAACTCTCCGTCCGCTTCTTTGCCGAAAGCTCCAGGACCCAGCAGTCCCTCCCCTCTACCTGTTCCCTTCCCAGGAGGGTAGGCGTGTACCGGGCGGATAGGGTTTCGTTGTCGATGGTGTCTTCGTAGGAGAGATCCGAACCCATCATCGATTCCTTCAGGAGATGCCCGGAAATCAGCATCACCGATTCGGTGTCCGGAGAGTACACATACAGCCTTCCTTCCTTTTTCAGGTACTTCGTCCCCCGGTCTTCCGGGTTCAGGAACTCCACGTAACTGTCCGTGTTCCCCCGGCCTGCCGCCCTGAAAACCTTCACGAACCTTTTCCCCTGGTGCTCGATGATCATCTCGCCCTCGTAGGTGATGGAATTGTACACCTCATTGGCATCCACCCGGGCAAGGAGCTCCGCGGCCGAAGGCGTGCCCCGATCATTCGCTGAAGGTCCGCTACTTCCTGCGCCTCCGGGCGAGCCCCTTTCTGTTGCCGAAGGCGCACTGCTACCCGTTGCCGAAGCCGCACCACTTCCTGGGGTTGCTTCCTGAGCTACAAGGCATACCACAGGAGCAAAAACGAAGAAGCTCACACCCACTAGCATGACGATCCGTTTCCGCACCACCGCTCTTTTTTTTCTATCTTTCACGATCCTTTTCTCCTTCTCCTTCGTTTCACCGCCGCAAGGCCTCCACCGGCTCGATAAAGGCACTCTTCAGGGAAGGGAAGATCGTGCAGAGTGCCGAGACCGCGATCCCGAAGAGGAAGCCCTTCCCAAGGATTTCGAGGGAGAAATGAAGGATCAGGGTTCCCGTGATGGGGAACTCCTTCATCCCTCCACCGGTAAACATCTCCATATCCAAGGGGAACCGGGAACCGATCCAGGTGGCAGTTCCTCCCAATAGTACCCCGCACAACGCCCCCAGCACGCTCAGGAGGAGAGCTTCGAAAAAGAACACCTGCACGATCTCCCTCCGGGTCATGCCCAGGGCTCCCATCATCCCGATCTCCTTGATCCGTTCATGGATCACCATCACCACCGTATTGATGATGAGGAAACTCGCAACAATCTGGAACACCCCGAATATGATCAGGTAGAGCACGGTACTGCTACGTAGGTAAGCAACCCAGTAGTTTTCCGTCCAACCCCGAACGAAGGTTTCCGGAGAGAACACCCGCTTCAGTTCCCCCTTCACCCTATCCACTTGTGTTCCCTCTTTCAGGTATACGACGAGCTGCTGGGTACCTTCACCCAGGACCAGAATCCGTTGCAGCCGGTCAAAGGGAACGATGATCACCCCCTCGTCATACTTGCGATAATCGAACTGGAAGATCCCCACCACTTCCGGATTCCAGAACTTGTCCGAAAACTGGGCGGACACCACCTTGAAGGGAAGCCTATCCCCGATCCGGATGCCGGTCTTCTTCGCGAAGGCGGATCCCACCACACAGGCATTCTCACCCTTTCGGGGATACCGTCCTTCCCGAAGGCCATCGCTACGCTTCGTGAGATTGAAAAAGTGGTACGAGGGCTCCCCCTCTGTATCGATCCCCCACACGAGGGCATGCTTGACTACACTCTCCAGGAGAGAGGCGTAGGTTTGTATCCGGGGGAATACGGCATCCACTGCCGGGATGGTGACAAGCCTTCTTTTCATCTCCTCCACCGACATCCCCTCTTCCAGGGGATACTGAACCGGTAGGTACTCCTTTTCCTTCTCGAACTGTTGCGACACGATCTGGATATGGCCCGTATCGAAGGTACGGATCACTTCCTCAATGGTATCGTACATCCCTTGGATCCAGGCCTGCATGAAGATGTTGAAGAACACGGCCAACGCCACTGCCACGATGCAGAGAATTGTGCGCCTCCGGTTTCGATTCAAGTTCCGGTACGCGATCACCAGGAAGGTGGGCCACCGTACACCTCCCCCGTTTCTCTCAAGATCCTTCCTACCTCTATCCATCCCTTCCTCCCTTCATTCCCTTCCTTTTTATTCGAACCGTAGACTTTCCGTCACCGGCATCCGAAGAGCCCGCAGGGTAGGGGGGATGCTCAGCAGGGCAGAAACGAGGGTGGCCACGATTCCGGAAGCTCCGATGGTGAAAGGGTTCCAGGCGGAACGGAATAATGAGGTGATCCGGTACCCGTAGTCCCACCCCATCTCCTTGGCCATGGAGGAGTAGTCGATCCCATGATTCACCATGGGAATGTTCACCAGGCTTCCCAGAAGCATCCCGATCCCTCCCCCGATCAGCCCGATCAAAGCCGCTTCCAGCATGTAGGAGAGAATCACCTCTCCATCGGTCATCCCCAGGGCTCGAAGCATTCCGATCTCCTTGGTCCGTTCCAGGATCGCCATCAGCATGGTATTGGCGATCCCGAGAAAGGAAAGGATGAACAGGAGAAGGATCATGATGCGGGTGGAAATCTGGTCGCCCCGGGCGGCTGCGATATAGTCCTGCACATAGTCCATCCAGCTATAGATTTCCAAGTCGGGAGGAAGGGAGAATCCCACCCTCTCCAAAGCTCCCCGTATGGAAAACGGGCTCTCTCGCTCACCCGGAAGGGCCCCTTCCCGGGCATCGGAGGCACGAACCAGGATTTCCGTTACCTGGTCCTCCAGGAGAAGCCCCCCTTCCCCCGAAAGCACATCCAGGGGGATGTACGCCACGTTCCCGTTGGTCTTGGGATTGGGGGAATTGATCACACCTACCACCACGGCATCGATCACCTGGTACACGTGTCGAACCTTTCCGCGTTCGTCCTTTAGGTCGATTACCGTGGCAATCCGTACCCCCACAGGCTCCCCGTTTTTAAGGTCGATCTTCAGTTTCTCCGCGGCCAGGAGTCCTAAGGCAATCTCGAACTTCCCTGTCTGGGGGGATCTGCCGGCCTCCACGAAATCCATGTACCGGAGCACCTTCCTTTCCCGCTCTGGATCGATTCCATAGAGGATCACGGGAGCCGACCCATCGGCCGTGTAGAGGGTGCCGGAAAAAACCATCCGGGGACTGGCCGCATACCCTGCGTTTTCCAGGGCCTCGACAATCGGCTTCCAGGGAGAAAAACTCTCGTACATGGGAAGATCGTCTTTCTTCTCGAAGTACGCTTTCCTCTGGATCTTGGCCGCTCCGATTTCGTAGGAAACGATGTTCCGACGGGATTCGAGGTTCATCCCTAATAGCCAGGCATCCATGAAAATGTACAATCCCACGCTGACGGCCACTCCCGTCACGGTGATGATGGTTTTCACCCTGTGTCGGGAGAGATTGCGAAAGGCCATGGAAAGAAGGTCCCGATGGATCCTCATCGCAGTTCCTCCTTCTCGACCCTTCCATCCCGAAGATAGATGAGGCGCCGCGCATACTCCATTACCATTCTGTCGTGGGTGGAAAAGAGGAAAGTGGTGCCCTGACTCTGGTTCAACTCACGCATCAGCTCGAGGATTTCACTCCCTGTGCGGGAATCCAGGTTGGCGGTAGGTTCGTCGGCCAGTACGAGGGAGGGCTTTTTCACCAGGGCCCGTGCGATGGCCACCCTCTGCTGCTGTCCCCCGGACATTTCCTTCGGTCGCCGATTCCACAGGTCGCCTAACCCCACCGCCGCAAGAGCTTCCTTCGATCGCTGGATAGCCTCTTTCCGAGGTACCCCCAGGAGGGTGAGGGGAAGGGACACATTCTCCAGTGCGGTGAGCACAGGGATCAAATTGTAGGCCTGGAAGATGAACCCGATACGGTGCCGTCGCAGCAAGGCGAGCTCCTTCCGGGAGAGAGTGCCCACATCCACCCCCTCTATCCGGATTTCCCCACCGGTGGGGACGTCCAGGCATCCGATCAGATGCAGGAGGGTCGATTTCCCGCTTCCCGAGGGTCCTGCGATAGCGGTGAACTCTCCCGCATCGAACTGGAGGGAGATCCCAGCGAGGGCATGCATCGTAAGGCCGTTTGTGGTGTAATCCTTCTTCAAGTCCTTCGTTTCCACGATACCCATCTCACTCTTCCCCTTTGCGTTCCCGCTTCCTCTGTTGTTCCTGCACCTCTTTCTGCCCCTGTACTTCCTTCCGCTTCTGCTCTTCCTTCAGGGCAGCCAACCCGAATATCCCTTCCTCCCGGAGTTGGTGCACCAGTTCGTTGGGCACGAGGAGGAGGGAGTTTCCTGCCTGTAGCCCCTCGTTCAATACAGAGAGCTTCCGCAGCTCAAGGGCTGTCTGATCTTTGGCGTAGATCCGGGAAGCTTCTACCAACCGCCAGGCCGTCTCGATTTCCGCCTCTGCCAGTTGGATACGCCCCTTCTTCTCCCGTTCCTTCTGGGCAAGACGGCTCATGGTGTCCTGCAGTTCCTGGGGAATCTGGATATCGGTGATTTCGATGTGCTGGACCGTGATACCCCATTCGGTGGTTTTCCTGTCTACCTCGATCCGGATCTGCTCCTCGATCTCCTCTCCCTTTTCCAGGAAGGTGGACAGATCGTTCTTGCTGATGGCATTCCGAAGGGCCGTCTTGGAGGACAGTACCACCGCCTCCTGGTAGTTCTGGACCTCCAGCACCGCTTTTTCTGGATCCCACACGATCCAGAAGCAGAGGGCATCCACCGTAACGGTCACCGAATCCCGCGTAAGGGTCGTTTCCGCGGAAAAATCCGTAACCCGGATCCGAAGATCCACCTCTTTGGCAGTCCGATCGATCAGAGGGAACAGAACGAAAAGCCCCGGGCCCCGCACCCGATGGAACTTCCCGAACCGCAGTACGATGGCGCGCTCCCACTCCTCCATCTTCTGCACCGCCGGAGCCAAAAGCGCTCCCGCGGCTCCCACGGCAAGGATCAACCCCGTGTGCTCCGATTGCCATAGAGCCAGAAGCAACCCCAGCACCAGGAGGAACTTTACCGCTGTACTCCACCGGGGCAAGAGGGTCATAAGGAGGGAAGCGGCTACCGGTGTTCCCAGGAGAACTCCCAGATCCTGAGGGGAAACGGGTCGTCCCTCCAGGGCAAGGGCAACTGCGGCGAAAATCACGAACAAGGCAAGGACCGCCAACCCCGTCGCATCCATCCGGAAGTCCTTTCGCGCCTCCTGGGGGCCCACATTCTTGATGAGAGGGGCTTCCCCCCTATGGGTCGAATCTTCCGTTCTCGACTCCCTTTTCAGATTTCTCAAGTGAATCATTCTTCCTCCCTGAACTCTCGGATTAACCTGGGTAATTCCGACCTCGAAACACCCAGAGCGTCCATTTCCCGAAGGAATCGGGCAAGGCTTTCTTCGATCTTCTTCTGTCGCTCATTCTCCGCCATATCGATTTCCTTCTCCGAAACATAGGTGCCGCTTCCCACCTGTGTCACCACGATCCCCCGTATTTCCAGTTCGTTGTAGGCTTTGGCGATGGTGTTGGGGTTGATTTTCAGTTCGATGGCCAGGGCACGGATGGTAGGAAGTTTGTCTCCGGGAAGAAGGCGCTTGGCGAGGATCGCCTGCTCGATCTGCTGGATGATCTGCCGGTAGAACGGCACCCCCGAGGAACCATCCAGCCGAAAGGAAAGCTTCTTTCCCAGACTTGTATTATTCATATAGTACAATTCTAATTGTACTATTACAGTATGTCAATACCCAAAATTTCGCGCACTACCAAGCAGGTCGGCCGGCCACACTCTTTCCGTCCCTACTGGCTATAGCTGGCCATTCCATTTGCCCGCCCTGTAAAAAATCGATACCTTTTTCCCCAGGAGGATCTATGAAACAGGTAGGCGATACCGTTGCGGATTTCTCGTTGAAGGATGCGGATGGTAAGGTAGTGAAACTATCCGATTTCGCCGGCAAAAAGAAGGTGATCTACTTCTACCCGAAGGACGATACCCCAGGGTGCACAAAAGAAGCCTGCGGATTTCGGGACGTGTACTTCCAGATTGCCCAAAAAGGGGCTGTGGTGATCGGGATCAGCGCGGATCCCGTGGAGAAACATGCGAAGTTCAGGGACAAGTACCAGCTCCCCTTCATCCTCCTCTCGGATCCGGAAATGCAGGTGATCAAGGAGTTCGGAGCCGCGGGGGAAAAGAAGATGTACGGAAAGAGTTTTTTTGGAATCCTCCGCTCCACTTTCATCCTGGACGCGGAGAACCGGGTGACCCACGTGTTCCCCAAAGTGAAACCCGAAGGGCACGCGGAGGAGATCCTGGCGGCGCTGGGATAGGATCACAATGGGTTAGGATCACAGGGAGAAATAGCGGCTTAGCCTGAGAAAGACATAATCTGGCCGCCCTGGGAGAGGAGAGGTAGCTTCACCTGAAGGACAGGCGGAGGCCCGTACGGAGCAGGTAAGGAGAAGTATAGCTATTTGTGCCACTCTGCGATGGGCGGTTAGCGGTAGATCCCCGTAAGGACGTACAGGGGCCGCTCTGGGCCGATAAGGTGCGGCATAGATTCTCGCGCCGATCAGCCGAGGTAATCTGATCCCCACAAGAAGAAACATACCTCCCGCGCGAGGCGGCATACGGGGATACAGGGATACCTGCGCTGATTGGATGTCGTAGCCATCCTCCAAAAGATGGGTTGCAAAGCTATGCCTCAGGGTGTGGACCGAAGCCAGCTTATCGATACCCGCGACCCGAACCGCATCATGGACCTGCCGCTGGCGTACATGAGGGAGGCTATAAGACGGCAGGGGATTCCTGCTTCTTCTGCTCGATCACGAACCGCGAGCAGATTTGGAACTAAACAATTCAAACAGGCCGTCTACGATCAGGGCAAGAACTGCGGCAGTCAGGGCACCCTGCACCAGGTAAGAATAACGGAACTGGCTGATCCCTGCTATGATGGGACGGCCAAGGCCACCGGCTCCCATGGTTGCTCCAATGGTCGCAGTCCCGATATTGATGATGAGAGAAGTCCGAATACCTGAAAGTATGCCGGACAACGCCAACGGAATCGTAACCTGGAAAAAAATTTGGGACGCCGACAATCCTATTCCCCGGGCCGCGTTCACCACGTCCTGGGGAACGGTTTCCATGGCTCCGTAGGCATTATGAAATACCGGAAGAAGACCATAGAAAAACAGGGCCCAGAAAACAGGGGTATTGCCAAACCCTGCCAAAGGGATCAGCAAGGCTAACACCGCCATCGGTGGAATCGTCTGTAAAACCGTGCCGGAAAACACAATGAGACGCTTCATGGAAGCGGATGCTGAGAGAAAAGCCAAAAGGGCAGCAACAAAGCCTGCAACAGCCGCAAGGGTGCTTGTCAGCAAAACAATGCCCATATGCTCCAAAACAAGAGCCCCAGGACTCTTCAACGGGTAGACCAGCACCTGTTCTTGAGGGAACAGTAAGCGGAGTAGCCATTTAAGCGAAACAGGCCATAGAAGTATTCCAAGCAATATTACGGAAACCAGGAGGCGCTTCCTTTCAGCCTTCCGCTCAGCCTTCATGGGGGTCTCCCTCCTTGATGAGGTCTTCGATTGCATCCATGGATATCTCCCCCATAAGCCTCCCCCTAGGATCCACTACCGGAAGTACCTTCATGCCCGCGGAAAGCATGATTGAAAGAGCATCCTTCAAACTGGTTTGTGGAGAGACGGCAGTTTCAGCGGTAGGAAGAGGACTTATAATGTCTTCCCACTTATCATGATTGGTCGCTTCAAAGCTCATCCAACCTTTAAGGGTGTTGTCTTGGTCCACAACCCATGCCCAGCTACGGTCTGTATCAGGGATGCCTGGGGTTCCCAGCACAAGGGGAATTGCCGGTTTAAGACGCTCCCCGATGGTGCGGCGGATGAGTCGTTTCAGGCTTCTGTCGGTACCCAGGAACTTTCTCACGAAAGCATTGGCAGGAGCTTTAAGAATGGCCTCGGGGGTATCCCACTGCACCAGTTGACCCTTATTCATAATGAGGATGCGGTCTGCAAGAAGTATCGCTTCGTCCAGGTCATGGGTAACCATCAATATGGTCTTTTTGATTTTCCCCTGGATATCCAACAGGGCCTGCTGATGCCTGCTCCGCTGCATAGGATCCAGGGCGCCGAAAGGCTCATCCATCAAAAGCAGAGGCGGATCCGCCGCCAGGGCCCGGGCAATGCCCACCCGCTGAGCCTCGCCTCCCGACAGCTCCGCAGGATATTTATGCTGATACGTCGCGGGAGCTAATCCTACCAGTTCCAGTATCTCTAAGACTCGTCGTTTAATACTCTCTGCAGGCCATTTCAACAACCGCGGAACCGTTGCAATGTTTTCAAAAACAGTCCAATGAGGGAAGAGCCCCACATTCTGGATTGCATATCCCATGCTTCTGCGCAGCTCCACTGGATCATAGGAACCGAGGGGGCGGCCCATGAACAGGATGGTGCCATCGGTAGGATCGAGAAGACGGTTTACCATCTTCAGGGTAGTCGACTTTCCGCAACCCGAGGGGCCGATGATCACCGCGAACTCCCCTTCTTCCAGCACAAAGCTCAAGTCCTTTACCGCTTGTTGGGATCCATACCAATAATTGACCTTTTCAAAGCTAAGTATGGGCATGGGCCAGACTCCTTTGCAGTCGTTTCTGCAGTGCTCCCAGAATGGCATCAGATCCCAGCGTCAACAGTAGCAATGGGAAAACCCCTAGGAGCACCATGTCGGTAGAGGTCTGTCCGATCCCCTGGAAGATAAAAAAGCCCAAACCACCCGCTCCAATCAGGGGGGCCAGAGCTGCATTTCCCAGGGTTTGAACAAAGGCGGTACGAGTTCCAGCCATCACCAGGGGCATGGCTAAGGGCAATTCCACCTTAAGGAACAGCATCCAGGGAGAAAATCCTAGTCCGCGGCCTGCCTCCAATGTTTGGGCAGGTACAGAACGAAGGCCCTCCCGTATCCCCGTCATGAGGGGAAGCAGTGCATAGAGTCCCAACGCGGTGATTGCCGGCGCCGCACCGATACCGGACACTCCCCATCTTCTCAGTACTGGAACTTGTTGAGCCAGAATTCTATAGGGAACCATCAGCAGGCCAAACAAGGCCAGTGACGGGACGGTCTGTAATATCCCCGCCATTGCATAAAACCCTTTCCCCACAGACTTTTTTGCTGCGAGTACCCCCAGGGGGACAGAAACTGCCAGTGCACCGGCAAAAGCGAAAAAAGAAAGCCTTAGATGCTGCAGAAGTTCCCCTATCAGCCTGGTTCTCTGGGCCCGCAATTCGATAAAAAGGGAAAGAGGGCTTTTATCCTGTAGTGGCACTGCTATTCCGATGAGTATGGCCAGAACAAGCCAGGATATGGTGCGATTCCTTTTAGAAGTATCTCCCAGCACTCCATAAAAAAACAAAACAAGATGCATGAGCCAGAACCCGATGGAGGGACTTACACGATACCCCGATGCCAAAGGATACCCTTCCCAGTACCAGGCAGGGAAAGTCCAGAGGAATAGAATCCCTAACCCGGAAATCAATTGCGAGAAAGCAGAGCCGATAACGAAAACCAGGAGGATAAAACTACCCGTTAGACACAGAAACAAAATCGTAGAATCAGAAAGGAGCTGGGAGAAGAATACCGGATCCCCCCGCACCACCCGGTTAGGATCCAGCTGATACAGGGGGAATACGAAACAGATCAACACCAGGCTTATGACGAATACCATATTACGGCAGAAAAGCGCCTGGCAAGATAGGCCTTCGATTATTTTATGAAGCCTGCTGCCTTTAGCCATTCCCGAGCAACATCCTCCGGAATCTTTCCCTCCACAACGATCCTGGCATTCAGGGTCTGAAGGGTGACCAGATCCAATTTCTGGAATATAGGGTCCAGCAGTTTCGGCAGTTCAGGGTATTTTTCCAGTACAGCCTTCCGTACAACCGGTGCAGGTTGATACACAGGCTGAACGTTTTTATCATCCTCCAACACGAAGAGTTGAAAGGCTGCCAGCTGTCCATCGGTACCATAGGCCATGGCGGCATTCACCCCATCGGTACCTTCCGATGCAGCCTTTTCCGTGGTCGCTGTATTTCCTCCTGAAAGAATCAACAACTGTTCAGGCTTTAGGGTAAAGCCATAGGCCTGGTAGAAGGCTGGCAGGGCCGCAGGGGAGTTCACGAACTCTTCGGAACCGGCAAGTTTAAACCCACCACCCTTGTTCACATAACTGGCCAAATCGGAGAGAGTTTTGAGGCCCGCATTGGCAGCCAGGTCCTTTCGGACCGCAATTGCCCATGTATTGTTAGCCGAAGCCGGCTGCAACCATACCAAATTGTTCTTCGCGAGATCCAATTCTTTTACCCGCGCATAGGCTTTGCTGGCATCCTTCCAGACAGGGTTTTCTGCTTCGTTAAAAAAGAAAGCTCCATTCCCGGTGTATTCAGGATAGAGATCTATTTCTCCAGAAATAATCGCCTTGCGAACGATGGGGGTCCCGCCAAGCTGAATTTTATCCACCACTGAGTACCCCTTCTGTTCGAGTACCAGTTTGATCATGTTTCCCAGCAATGCACCTTCGGTGTCCATTTTCGACCCCACCACAATACTTCCCTTTTGAGTACCGCAGGATATAACTGTCGCTGATAGAATCAAAAGTGTCACTAAGATTTTGCTTAATTTCATCATCATGCCTCCCTTATCTCAACACCCTTCCAGAAAGCGAAATAGCCCTTGATTTGCCTTGCCGCATCCTTTGGTTCTGGATAGTACCACACCGCATCCTTATTCGTGGCTCCTTGTACCTGCAATGATTTATAGCTCGCCACCCCTTTCCAGGGACAGGTAGTGTGGGTATCGCTATCAATAAAATACTCAGAATGAACTGACTCTGGAGGAAAATAGTGGTTCCCTTCAACTACGATGGTTTTATCGCTGTCCGCAATAACAACCCCGTTCCATACAGCTTTCATCTAAGCCTCCTTCGATAAATCTTTGATAAAATTACTAATCATTGCACATATATACAAATTTTTAGCACCTAACCTGATAGGTTTTCGTTGGTACCATGCACGTACTGTTCAAGAGGTTTACTTACAACCTTTAACCGCTGTTGGAATGCATGAATCTACCGCACGAACGGCGGGGCTGAAATTCAGAGTGAACTCAAAAATGAGAAATGAGGTTGTTAATTCTCGAGTACACTTTGTCATCTTGTAGTTTTGTATTGTGCCCGGTATAATACGTATTAAATACGTATTAGGAGAGCTACAGATGCAGAAAAAACTTACAATTACAATTGATGAGCATGTATATGAAGGATTGCATAAAATGATTGGGCGAGGAAAAATCAGTCAATTTATCGAGTCTCTACTGCGTCCTCATGTTATGGGCACCGAGTTGGAGTTAGCCTATCAACAAATGGCTCAAGATGAAAGCCGTGAAGGTGAGGCCGTTGAATGGGCGGAGGCGATGATTGGAGATGTTGCCGATGAAGCGCGGTGAGGTGTGGTGGGTCAACTTTGAACCGTCTTTTGGTGGAGAAATTCAGAAGCAGCGACCTGCGGTGATTATCAGTAACGATATGTCGAATAAATATCTAAATAGGGTGCAGGTCGTCCCGTTAACCAGTAAAATTGAGCGATTATATCCGAGCGAAGCGTATGTGCTACTGAACGGGAAGCAACATAAGGCGATGGCCGATCAAGTGACAACGGTAAGCAAATTTCGTTTGAGCAATATTATTGGTCGTTTATCAAAAGCAGACCTGCAACAACTAGAGCAAGCGATTAAAGTACAGTTAGGGTTGATACCGTAAAGGGAACTGGGTAATCGGCTTAGTGAAGGCGATAATGGGGGAAGTTTATGCCAAAATGGGGTAAGAACCTGTTTTAGCGGTCTTGTGTTCCATTGCAACTAGCGGCCCAACAAGCGGTCGCAGCCGAATCGCTACCACCGCATTTTTCAACCACCCCTTGCTGGCAAAAGCTCTGTTCAAGTTCTAACACAATTCAAAAAGTCCTTCCCGCAAAGCGTCACAGCAGAAACTCTAACCCAAATTAAACAGTTTCGACCCGATTTTTGCCTTTTATGATAGCTACTTCTTCCTTTAATAAGAAAAGACAATGGTTTTTCATTTGGCAAAAATGTAGTGCCACAATTTTTTGCTAATGTTATTGCAATGTATAACTATGTGGTATGTAATGTGGTGCATAGAGGGGCGCCCTGTTTGTCTCTATTAAAAAGGCCGGAAACAATTCCTAGTGTCATCCGTCACTGAAAATGCCCCCGGGTCGTCAAGGCTAGAGCCCCCTCCCGCATGGTTCATTTACGACGGTAAAGAATCCACCGTCAAGGATTTCTGCCGATTCACAAACGAGTTCAACCGATAGCTTTTACTTTCGATCACTAGTTTAATCCCCTGGTGCACCATCCGATCCATTACCGCAGAGCCCATGAGGGGGTTATTGAATACCAGAGGCCACTCGGAGAAGTCCCGGGTACGGGTGAAGAGGGTGGAGGTTCGTTTGGAGCGTTCGCAGATTAGTTCGTAGAGGTCTGCCTGTTGATCCTCCCTCAAGGGGTGCAATCCGAAGTCATCCAGGATGAGGAGGGGTGTGTGCGCCACGGACTTCAGGCGTCGGGAGCGGGAGCCATCCAGGTCTCCGGCGGCGATCCAGTGAAAAAGAGAGGAGAGCTTTCAGGGGTCGGCACCCTACTTCTCGGAAGCGGAGGCCCCGCGCGCAGGCCTGTTGCGCCTCGGCGTTCGGATAGAGGCCCAACAGGGACACCACCTCCCGGGCAGGTCGTACCCATCCACGGCTTTCAGCCGCAGAAGCCCAGCGGAGGTGGTGTGGAGGAAGGCGGAGAACTGGGGAGGGGCTTGTTCCTCTTGTTCCCTAAAGTGAAACTTGAAGGGCACGCGGAGGATATCCTCACCACTCTGGGCGGTTAAAAGTAGATCACCCAAAGGGTGTAAAATGGCCACCCATGGCGGGGAGAGGTGTCGTTCCAAAAGACATTTAACTGGCTTCACCGTGCTCTAAGGTACGGCATAGTTCCCCTTCGGAGACAGAGCGGGGGGGATGGGGGGGGAACCTTCTGCTCCATTGGAAACGATAGTACAGCACCGACCTCGGATTCGGCTCCCTTGGCTTTCTGGAACAGCAGGCGCTCGCTGAAGCGCTCGCTCCCGGCTTCCTGCGCGAGCACAACCCGATCGTGCGGCACACTGTCCTGCGCCGTCGGTGCACGCTTGAGGAGGCGGGGCTCCTTGAGGGAATTTGTGTCGAGATTCACCCCGATCCGCATGCGCCGCCTGGGACATACCGGGGCGTGGGTTTCGAAGGCTTGGGCCTCGTCACCAACCACTCCTTCGATCTTGCCTACCAGGCGGCCGAAAAATTTACCGAGGTTTTGCGCAAGCGCTCCAAAGCAGCCGGCTTCATGAAGAGCCTGCTCTTGCAGCGCATTTGCTTGAGCTTCGCTTCCGGCCGCTCCACCGCCGAAAAGATGCGCAGGCGCGAGCCGCTGGAAGACGAAGAAGAGCCGCGGGAGATTGAGGGAATTCTCGAGGGGCTGACGGACGAGGAAGCAGGTTTTCTGGACACGATTGTCGAAGAGCTGTCACGGCCGGAGGCGCACGACCCGAAGACAGCGGCCGTGAAGTACTTCCTCACTGAGCACCGATCCGAGGGCAAGACCTGGCTCGAGCACGGTTGCATTGTCTTCAGCCAGTACTACGACACCGTTCGAGCCCTTGCGGCAGACCTTGCTGCGGCTCTCCCCGGAGAGCCCATCGCGATCTACGCTGGAGCTGGCAAAAGCGGCATCTACCGCGACGGAGACTTCGCAGCAGTGGAGCGCGAGGACATCAAGGCGGCGGTGCGTAAGCACGAAAACCGGCTCCTAATCGCCACCGACGCCGCGTGCGAAGGCCTGAACCTTCAGACCCTTGGCACGATGATCAATGTGGATCTTCCGTGGAACCCGTCGCAGCTGGAGCAGCGTCTTAGCCGCATCAAGCGGTTCGGCCAGCGCAGGAAAACGGTGGACATGCTCAACCTCGTCTACCACGACACCCAGGACGAAAAGGTCTACGCGGCGCTGTCACGACGCATGAAGGATCGCTATGACATCTTCGGAAACCTGCCCGACACGATCGAGGACGAGTGGATCGAGAACATTGAGAAGCTCGAAGAGATTGCCGTTGGCGCGTTCCGTGCAAATTAGTCCTTGCAAAAACGAGCAAAAAGGTGTATCTTTTTTGTAGAAACAGAAAGGAGATAATCTTATGCTCACAAAAGTTCAGAAATGGGGCAACAGTCTTGCCCTCCGAATTCCCAAAGCCTTTGCGGTTGAGGCTCAATTGGAAAATGATTCTTTAGTCGAAATCAGCCTGGTCAAAGGCAAAATTATTGTGACGCCCGTTTCAGCGCCGAGATGGACGCTGGATGAATTAGTTGCAGGCATCACCAAAGACAATCTTCATACCGAAGTTGATACTGGTTTCGCCATAGGAAACGAGATTTGGTGAGCCAATGGCATACGTTCCCGACAGCGGCGACATCGTTTGGATTATGTTCAACCCGCAAGCAGGACATGAGCAAGCAGGTTATAGACCAGCGTTGGTTGTGTCTCCAAAGGCATATAACGGGAAAGTTGGATTAGCCTTGCTTTGTCCGATTACAAACCAAGTCAAAGGGTATCCATTTGAAGTTTTGATACCTGAAGGTTTAGAAGTAAAAGGCGCAATCCTATCTGACCAAGTGAAAAGCCTTGATTGGAAGGCGAGAAAATCAGAGTTCGCATGTAAATTGCCGACTGAAAAATACAATGAAGTCGTTAAGAAGCTAAGCGTTTTAATCCGTGAGCAACTTCAAAACATGTAGAGTGGACCGAAAACATCGTTGACCTCAAGGCATCATCCCGCTGGTCGAGTTCAGCAACAGTTATTAGCCTTTCGTTTTTCTCATCAGCTACGAGCCGGGCAGCGAAGTCACCGACATTTGGTTCTCATATTACAAAGGCCTTCGTGGTTCTGGCTGCCGTTTGAAGCTGGGCTATGGTCCAGGCGGACCGCCCGTTTTGATTAGAGGATTTGTCGATGAACCCGGTTCCACAAAGGATCCGATTCGACCTTTGCCCGCAAGGCTATTTCTTCCCCCCGAAGAAGGAGGATTCTCGGGTGATCAGGTAGGGAGGAATCGCAAGGCACCTCCGCTTGTAAACCCATCGGCGAGGGGAATGGCGGTCCCATCCCGTCAGGGCCTTTAGAAAAGCTCGTGATCTCCGCGCACACGGGGGAGGCTACCCACCTTTCTACTTCCACTAACCCATGGTATCCTTTAGAAAAGCTATATAGGAGGTGCACGATGGATAGGAAATATCAACTTTTCCTTCTAGCTGCCCTTCTCCTGTTACCCGGTTACCTGTTTGGATTCCTGGAAAACTACAACAACTACCAATACCACTTCGGAGACAGAGCGGGAGGGATGGGGGGAACCTTCTGCGCCATTGGAAACGACAGCACAGCGTTGTGGTACAATCCCGCGGGACTGGCCAACATTCAGGACGAGAAACTGAATATTTCTGCCAATAGTTACAGTTACCTTTCCCGGAACACGGAACGATATTGGCAAATCGAATCCACTGCCGGTTCCTATGACGGACTCGATCTTAAGGAGAGTGATCTTTCCATCGTACCCACAAGCGTCACCTACGCGCGACGAATCAACATGCTGGGGCACGATGTGCTTGGATTCGGTATTTTCGTTCCTACTCAGGACTCCATCGATGCTTCCATCATTGGACACACGGAAGGGATACTGAATGTCGATCTCCATGCCACGTATCGAATGAATACCAAAGCGTACTATGGGCTTCTGGGGTATGGAATACAGCTCGCACCGGGCTTGAATCTCGGCGTTTCAGCAAATATGGTCTTCCTACAAACAAGCGGAGGAGCCAACATCAGTGCGTACCTTGATCCAGGTGGAACCTATCAAAGTGAAATCGTGATGATCATTAAAAACGATCTGAAAGCTCTTGCCTTTTCTTTCGGCATGGGACTGCAGTTTAGCCCCTGGGAGGGACATTGGGTAGGAGCATACTTTCGGACCCCCGCCTATAGGAGCTACGCTACAGTAGAAGAAACCCAAATCTCGCAACAGGTGGGTCCGATTTTTCCCGACGGGAACCAATCCCAGACCCTTACTACCTCAAGTTCGTATCGATACCTCGTACGACCTGCCCTTTGCAGTCTAGGGTATGGGTACACCCGTAAGAATGCATGGGCATGGTCCCTAGAAGGTACCCTCCACTTTACCGATGAAGATTTCCCCAACAAGGTAATCAATGTAAGGACTGGAATCGAACTCTACCTCCTTAGAAATGTCATCCTGCGAGGAGGCTTCTTTACCGATTACAGCCAGAAGGATACAGTAACGCAAAGTTCCTCTAACGATGAGAAGAACGATTTTTACGGTACCTCTCTTAGTATTTCCATCGGCAATGAACTCAATCCGTTACGGGATGAGAACATACGTGCTAAAAGCATGTGGACTACAGTGGGGATCCTGTACCAGTATGGTATCGGAGACATCCGGGGCTTTCGATTCTATACCGTTACCCCATCCAACGAGATGCCCATCCTAAGTCAGCGTACCCATCGCGTTTCGGTGTTCATCGCGGAATCGATTGCGTTCTAGGGGGAGTGCATTTCAGAGAAATATGTCGACCTTTACGTGAAAATGAAGCAGGATGTACCAGCTATCACCCGTTCGCAATACGCAATCCAGGCTATAGATGCCCTCTTCCAAAGGCCAGTATTTTCTATTTGCGACTTTGCAAACCATTCCGGCATACCATTGACCATTGCGAAGCGTATTGTCTAAAACCTGAAAAAACATGAATGGACCCTCTATTTTCTAGGATTGAGTTAGCACATGACACATGTTACTTTCGCTGGAGGAAAGTTCATCGGAGTGAGTTCCGTCAGCCATGGTTCCCTCCTCGTTTCCGTGGGCTTATCGACGATAAATTGAATTCCAACCACTGAAATCGCCGACGAAAGGAGCGTTTTAAGCCTTCGTTACTCCAGCACCCCGATAAAGGTCGGACCCGTGCCGACGGTTATCGTGTCGATGACGGTATTCGTCGCTCCGTCGATAACCGAGACCGTATTGGCGTTTTCGTTGACCACATAGATCAGGTTGTGCCGCTCGCTCACCGCAATGCCCAAGGGCCCGCTTCCCACTGCGACGGTCGTTATTACCGTATTCGTCGCGCCGTTGATAACCGAGACGGAACTGTCCCCTTTGTTCGTGACATAGATCCTATTGGTCGCCGTATTCACTGCCGCCGAAATCGGCCTGTTTCCCACAGAGATCGAGCCCGTAACGGCGTCGCTCGCGCCGTTAATGACGGCGACCGCCCCGGAAACGGAAACATCGGGAACATAGATCTTGTTTGTGACCGGATTCACCGCGATGCCACCCCTTTCGTAGCTGTTAACGGGATTTATATTCGTGATGAAGGCGTTTGTCACGGCGTTGATGACGTCCACCGAGCTGTCGCCCCAGAGAACAATGTAGACCTTCTCAGTATTCTTGTTGACACCGATTCCCACGGGATAATTACCCGATGTCTCATAGTGGGTGAGGACCGTGTCGGTCCCGCCGTCGATGATCTCGACATAATCGTTATAGTACGTATAGGCAACATAGATTTTTCCCGTCGCGGGGTTCACTCCCACCATCTGCGGATCAGAACCGGCCAAATTTATCGTCGTTTGTATTGTATTCGTTGCACCGTTTATCACCGAAACACTATAGTCGTTGCTGTTGGCGATATAGATCTTTTTCGTGACCGGGTTCACGCCGACCCCCGCGGGGCCATTTCCGACATTGATGACAGTGATTCCATTCCCGTTCAGGCCATTTATTACCGAGACTGTGTTGTCGTTAAAGTTAGAAACATATAGCACGGGATAGGGCACGGAAACGACGTAATTCGCGGATGTTCCATCCGCGGCGGTCACGGTATACGTTACGGGAGCCGTAAAGTCGTTTACCGTGGTTCCGCTCGTCTGGAGGACACCGGCGACCTTGACCGAGGCGCCGGTGGTCGTGAATGTCGCGATCATGGAGGAAAAATTCGCACCGTAAGGTGCCAATACAGTGATCGTCTTCGCCACTTCATCGATGGTTCCGGGCCTCCCGAGAATGCTGAAGTTGGTGATTGCCTTGGCGCTCGAAGAACCCGAAAGGGAAACCGTCACCGTATACTGGGCCGTCGAACCATCCTCCGCAAAGACTGTGTACACAACGGGATTGGTAAAGTTGTTCTGTGTTACACCGCTGATCTGGGGTACATTCCCCACCCTGACAGAAACCCCCGTTGTCGTAAAGGCCGCAACCAAAGATATTCTATCAGTTGCCGCGGGCACTGTAACGTCAATGGTACGACTCGTCGACGATATGATTCCCACCGCGGATGGGTTTACTATAGAAAAAGCGGTAATTTCTTTCGCGGAGGAAAGATTGCCTGTATCGGATTCGGAGTTCTTTTCCACCTGAATGGGGCAACCCGCAGAAAATACAGCTATGAGGAATACTGCAACGGCCAATAATTCCACAGAATGTTTCATTCTCATATTTCCACCTCTAACTGATAGGAGTTGCTATTTTGGGATTTTTACTGTGTTGACTGATAGGAACTGTTATTTCGGAATTTTTACTGTTTTGAATCGAAATTCGGCTTTTGCACCGAACACGGTTTTTTTCCCTTTCCGAATAACTGAACGAATAAAAATCTTCCGGTAATGCTCTAACATTAAAGTATAATGCTAGTTTCTCTTTACCGTCAATCCTTAGAGTTGCGGGAGGTTGTAGGGTAAAGAGAGAAGGTACCCCCTGGCCCTACTTTAGATCCAACGGATCTGGGTAGAATAAGGTTGAATCTACAACTAACCAGGAGGGATGTATGTCTATAACTATTACGAGTGTATCCGGAAAAGTAAAGACCGGTATGAAGTGAGATGGGAGTTAGTGGCAGAAGCCTTGGAGAAGGGGATCAAACCCACGGCAAGGAAGTATGGGACAACGGTGAAGACGGTGCGGAAGTGGGTGCGGCGGTATGAGGCAGAGAGGAAGGCGGGGTTGCAGGAAGTGAGCCGACGTCCCCACACCAGTCCTCGAGCCACCTCGCTGTGGGTACGGTGTAAGCTGGTGCAGGAGGTACAGAGGCTCCATGGGATAGGGAAACGGAAGAGTGCCGCCCGGCTCCGGAGGGAGTTGAAACTGCCTGTGAGTCTACCGACGGTACGGAATATTCTGCGGGAATAGGGGCTCTACAAGGGCAAGAGGAAGGTGGTGGAGAAGGGTCTGGGAGCCCCGCATCACCTCATTCCGCCAGGATCGAAGACGTATCAGAGCGATGTGGAGAGTTTCCACCGGTGGGTGGAGGAGGAACTGTATGCGGCGGAACCGTTTGGGAGCGAGAAAGATGAGTTAGCCCACTGGGCTAGAGTAGATCCAGGGGGTATCATGTGTCTTCACGTTCCAATTGTATTCGCTTCCAGCTTTTCAGAGCTGGACACAAGCCTTCTAATCTATTATATATCTGTCGTATTCTGAATACAATCCACTTTCCACACTAAGGAGTTGCCATGGCGAAGAAAGACATTAACATCGTCGTGCTGGATGGGTATACCCTGAACCCCGGAGACAATCCCTGGACCGAGTTCGAGGCTTTAGGAAACCTCACCGTGTATGACCGAACGATAAATCCAGCGGATATCGTACCGAGGAGCAAGGACGCTGACGTCCTGATCACCAACAAAACTCCCCTCACGAAAGAAACCATCGATCAACTTCCCCGCCTCAAGTACATCGGGGTGATCGCCACTGGATACAACGTGGTGGATTTCAAGTATGCCCGGCAGAAGGGAATTCCCGTCACCAACATCCCCGAATACGGCACGGTGAACGTCGCGCAGTTCACCTTCGCCCTTCTCCTCGAACTCTGCCATCATGTGGGGCACCACGACAGAGTGGTAAAAGAAGGGAAATGGTCCAACCAGCCGGATTTCTGCTTCTGGGATTATCCGTTGATCGAACTCTACGACCGAACACTGGGTATCGTGGGTTTCGGTCGGATCGGTCGGCGGGTGGGCGAGATCGGTCGGGCCTTCGGAATGAAAATCTTAGCCTACGACACCTACCGGCAGAATCCTCCTTCCTATCCTTTCGAGTGGGTCGAGGTAGAGGACCTATTGAAACGTTCCGATGTGGTAAGTCTCCACTGTCCCCTGTTCCCGGAAAACACGGGAATGATCAATAAGAACACTCTGAAGCTCATGAAGAAATCCGCCTTCCTCATCAACGTGGCTCGTGGCGGGTTGGTGGTGGACGAGGACCTGGCCGACGCCCTGAACAAGGGTGTAATCGCGGGGGCAGCTCTCGATGTGGTGGGATTCACCGAACCCCCCAAGGCAGACAATCCCTTGCTGAAGGCAAAGAACTGTATCATTACTCCTCACATTGCTTGGGCAACCCTGGAAGCCCGGAAACGACTGATGCACACGGCAGCGGAAAACCTGAAAGCCTTCCTCGAGGGAAAGTCCATCAACGTGGTGAATTAGGCATCAAACAAATATCACTGCTACATGCATGACAGACTTCGGAGCCCGGATTCTAGAAAATCCCCGGGAGAAGAGTTGCCCTATTGGATGCATGGCAGTCCTTGAAGCTCAGCCTACTTCATGCCCGGCCCCCCAAAGGCCGGGTTTTATTTGTCTCTGGAAGCCACTTTTAGCTGAGAGCACGCGCTAGAAAGCGGCTAGAGGAAAAGGAGCCCATTTGAATTGACCCCCATGCAGGGAAGGGGAAGGTGGAGAGAAGCGAAAGAAGCCTTTGATCAGCGAGGGGGGCTGTAAACCACCCAATATTCGGAAGTGCCATCGAAGGAATTGATGATTTCGTGCTCCTCTCCCGGATAGATCAGGATTGCCGAATCGACAGGAAGACGGTGGGATTCCTTCGAGTTCTGTACTATCAGTTCACCCTTGGTAACTAATAGCAAATGTTCCGAATGGGGATGGGAATGAAGCTGTCCATGCCCTCCCTTTTCCATGATGGACAGGTGGAAGGTGAAATGATTCGCACCCTCAGGAGTCCCCACGATGTCCTTCTGGAACAACCCCTGCCGGTTTTCCACTTTTTTTGCCGGAATAGATCGAACGTCGATCAGTCTCATGGAATTCTCTCCTAACCTTGATGTAAAGTTGTCTTTTGCCTTTGCAGGTAATTCCAAAGAAAAACGGCTGCCAACAGGAGAAAGCCAATACCGTCGGTAATGATCTCCGGAGTCGCCAACAATATGCACGCTCCCAAGCAAATCCCCCGCTCCAGGATCGAAAGAGGTCTCAGAAGCCACCCCTGGACAGCCGCTGCCAGGGCAATGGTGGCAAAGGAGTAACTGACCACGATCTCCAGAACCTCCCCCACCCCATGCCCCAGGATCAACACCTGAGGCACGTACACGAAAGCGAAGGGCATCAGGTACATGAAAATCCCCAATACAAACGCATGGAGTCCCGTGCGCATCGGATTCCCCCCTGCAATGCTGGAGGCCGCAAAGGCAGCTACGCATACAGGGGGAGTGAGATTCGAAGTCATGGACAACCAGAAACAAAGAAGATGTGCCTGCACCGTTGGGACACCCATCTGGATGAGTGAGGGAGCGGCTAGAATCGCTAGGATGATGTAGGAAGCCGTGATGGTGAGTCCCATTCCTATGATGGTGGCGATCAAAATCACCATCAGAATCATCAAAAAGAGGTTATGTCCAGAGAACGAAAGAAGGAGCGAAGAAAACTTCAACCCCAGCCCGGACAGGGTCATACCACCCATGATCAATCCCAAAGTGCCGGCCGAAGACCCAATCACGAGGGAACTTCGACCTGCAGAATCCAGCGTTTCGATGAACCGTTTCAGGGTAAACCTGTTTTCCTTTCGTACCATTCCTGCCAGAATTACGAAGACAGTCCCTCCGAATGCTATAACGGGAGGGGAGTATCCCTCGATGATCAATACCGCCACAATGAGGATGGTAAACGCGAAGTACCATCCTTTTTCCACCACATCCTTTATCCGGGGCAGTTCGCTTCGGTCCAACCCCCGCAGGTCCCGCCTTCGTGCCCGGAAATACACCATAAACCCGATGGATAGGTAGTACAGCAGAGCGGGAAGTAAGGCCATCAGTGCGATTTGGCTATAAGGTGTCTCTGTCAACGTGGCTAGAAGAAACGCTGCCGCACCCATGATGGGGGGGAGAAAACTGCCCCCGGTGGATGCCGCAGCCTCCACCGCACCTGCAAACTCAGGGGTATATCCCACCCGTTTCATCATGGGGATGGTGAAGGTACCAGTTGCCACCACGTTCGCTACGGGGCTTCCAGAAATGCTTCCAAATATGGCGCTCCCGATTACAGCGATCAACGCAGGGCCTCCGGGTACATGGCCAGCCAACCCGCGGGCTAGATCGATAAAAAAATCACCCCCTCCTGAGCGTTGGAGAAAAGCACCAAATATCAGGAATGGCATCACATACGTAGCGTATGTCGAAACGATGGTCCCGAAGATCCCATCGATGTAGTAGTTGAACTCGATGATTCGGGACAGGCTGATCCCCTTATGGGCAAAGATCCCTGGCAGATAGGGACCCAATGCCGTCTGGAACATCATGATGGCTCCCAGGATGAAAAGGGTATTCCCCATAGCCCTCCGGGTGATTTCCAGTGAAACGACAATCATGGATACACCGAAGATCATGTCCCATCGATTCGGGAGCCCTACCCGCTTTGCCGCATAGATGGGATACTCTACCATCCAGTAGCAAATGGATACTATAGATACGATCAGAAGGAGGGTATCCATCAAGTACAGAAGACGACTCTGGGGATGCTTCTTGGAAGCGGGGTAAAGTAAGAGACAAAGAATATAGGTGAACAGCAGGTACAATCCTCTGTGGGATTCGGAAGAAAAAATGCCAAAACCGGATGTATAGAAATAGATCAGAGCGAACAGGGCGGAGAAGACCGTTGCGGACGTCTTGATGATGGTAGTTTCTCTGAGTTGCATGGGGGCTCCCGATTGAACAGATAGCGATCGGAGGATTCGCGAAGTACGGTTGGGGGGCTTTCCTTCGCCCCCCAACCGATTATAATTTTACTTGGTTTTCGATTTCCAATACTTCTCCGCTCCCGGATGGTAGGGAATGCCGATCTGTTGGACTCCCTCTGGATTGTCCCGAATTCCTTTGAATTGAGGATGAACCTTCACTATGTATTCCTTGCCCTCGGGACTGAACATGATCTGGAGAACTTTTTCCGCTACCGCATCGGGCATCGTCTTCGCGGCCGCTAAATACACACTGAAATAGAAACAGGGTACTGGTTTGTCCTGCCCTTTGTACACGTTCGCCGGCATCACCCCTTTTTCGAAGAAGGGGGTCACTTGTACGATTCGATTGAGTTCCTCGTCGCTGAAGGGAATCACATAGATATCCTTCGAAGCTGCCAACTCTACGATTCCGCTGGCAGGATGTCCGCTCATTCCCAAAGCATCGACCTTCCCATCCTGTAAAGCCCTGGCCGCATCCGCAAAGGCTAATTCGCTTTCCACCACCTTGATCCCCAAGGCAGTGAGTGATCTTCTGCTATTGTCGCTGGAACCAGAACCCGGAGACCCGATCACGACCTTTTTCCCTTCCAGATCTTTCATGGTGCGAATGTTCTTGTCCTTTAGGGTGACGAAGTAATGAGAACTGCGATACAACTCACAGAGGATCCGGGGGTTGTCGCTCGGCCTGCCTTCCAGGATCCCTTTTCCATTCTTCGCTTCCCAAAGGTGGGACGAATAGGTTAGGGTGATGTCCGCCTCTCCCATGGCTAGACGACGAGTGTTCTCCACCGAACCCCCACTGGCCACGATATCGAACCGTATTTCCGGGGGCATTTTGTCGTTCAACAGTTGAACCAACCCCCCTGCCATCGTATACCACGTTCCTCCTGGATTACTGGCGGAAAAGGAGAAGCGCTGGATCTTGGGAGGTTGGGGAGCCCCTTCCTTCTGTCCACCAGCGAACAAGGCCGAAGTGATTCCGATCAACACAAAACATACAATAACCTTCTTCATTCCATACCTCCTCTTGCTCTATATAAATCCAACGATACCAAAAGACCCATAGCAAATTTGTCCTAACGTTGGATTGTATAACAATTATACGTCACATTACCGTATTGTCAACAAAAATTACAAACCGAACGAAGCCTAGATCAGCCCCTTGTCCATGATGAGTTGCATGACGTAGGTGAGAAGTTTGAGGTCCATTTCCCCTGCGGCTTCGGAAACGGCTTCTTTCAAAAAGAGCCATTCCTCCCGGGGAATGGGATCCTCTTTTTCGTCGTACCGCTTCCAGAACACATCGATGTAGGGACCCAAGCGGTAGGAATAGGTTACGAACTTTTCTTCCGGGAGTTCCGCATGGTTAAAGGAATCTAGAAAATGGAGGTAAATGGCCTCTGTCAACGTTTCGGGGACGCTCCCCATAGCCTCCTCGAAGGCCCTCTGTACTTCCCGAACGGCGGTACGAAAACTGATCGGCGGGTTAGCCTGCTGGAGTCTATCCAACTGTCTGTAGAATCGTTCTGCGCTATCCATGGGTACAGCATATCCGATTCCCCAACAAAAAACTATTGCGGAAAACGGCAAACAGTGGGAAAATAGCCGTATCCCTTGACAGTGGAATAGAGGATTCGTACTGTATGGACATGTCATTGTTAAAATACCTCACCATCGATACCGTCACTCCAGATTTGAAAGGAACGAACAAACAGGAAATCATCGAAGAACTTTTGGATATCATTTGCCGCACCGGTAAGGTGAAAGATCGTAAAGCGGCTCTGGATGCCATCCTGGCGCGGGAGAACAAAATGTCTACGGGCATGGAGAATGGGATTGCCATTCCCCATGGAAAAACCGACGCGGTAGAGGAACTTCTCGCCTGTGTGGGGATATCCAAGCATCCGGTGGAATTCAACTCTCTGGACGGGAAACCCTGCCGGATCTTCATCATGACGGTTTCACCCAGTCATCGTACAGGGCCTCACATTCAATTCCTCTCAGAGATCAGCACCCTCCTTCGAAGCGAATCCAAGCGGGATCGCCTGCTGGAGGCAAAGGATGCCAAAACCATCCTTCAGATCCTGGCCGAACGGCCGTAGGAAACGGTAAAACTCTATACTCCCCGCCCCTTGCGGCCACCCGGGGCATGCCGCCGTTTTTTCTTCCACTGTCGAACATTTAGTGACCGATGATGCCCTTCGATCCCACAGGGCATGGATCCGCTTCTTCCCCTTACCGGGTGTAAGCCCCCGCTACCTCCGCGATGATCTCGATCCCCCGTTTGACGTCTTCCTCTGGACCTGAATAGTTCAGCCGAATGCACTGGGTACTGTGCTCCCAGGGTTCTTTCAATCCAAAGAAAAAGTATTCCCCCGGCACTACGATCACGTGTCTCTGTTTCAACTTCTCGTACAGTTCTTTCGTGGTGATCCGCAGATTCTTGAACCAGATCCAAAGGAAGATGGCCCCCTCGCTCTTGTGAATCCGGTAGTCCAAGTGTTTGGGGAAAGCTTCGTGAATCCACTGGATGGTCTGGGAAGATCGACTCTTGTAGAAGGGATAGATATATTCCTCACTGATCCGAAGGATTTCGCCGCTCCGGATCAAGGGGGTTACCAGGATCTGCCCAATCCCCCCATTCGCCAGGTTGGCTATGGCATTGGCCGCTGAAAGGGCTCGCACGATCTCTTTCCGGGCAACGACAATTCCCGTTCGCACCGAGGGAAGCCCGAGTTTGGAAAGGCTCATACTGAACACCACGTTCTCGTCCCAGTAGGGACGCACTTCCTCGAAGATGATCCTGGGGAAGGGCAGTCCGTACGCGTTGTCCAGGAACAGGGGGATTCCCCGCTGCGAGACTAACCTCGAAAGCTCTCGCACTTCCCCATCGGTAAGCACATTCCCCGTAGGATTGGTGGGGCGGGACACACAGAGAGCCCCCGCGTCCGCAGGAATCTCTAGGCGACCAAAATCTACCCGATACTTGAAGAATCCATTCCCCACCTCTTCGATCCGAGAAGGAAAGGAGAGGAACTGATCCGGATAGATTCCCTGATCAGCGTATCCGATGTATTCCGGGCAAAGGGGGAACACGATCTTTCGCGCTTTACCTCCGAAAATATTGAATAGAAGGAAAAAGGCCGTCTGGCTCCCGTTGGTGACAGCGACGTTTTCCGGGCCGATGGGCCATCCGAACTGGTTCTTCAACAAGGATGCGAGGGCTTCGGCAAAAGAGGCATTGGCCGTGGCGCTATCATAGTTTCCCAGCATCGCCTCTAAGGCGCCAGGTGTGCGGAGGATCTCCTCCACCCGTTTGCGGAACACCCGCTGTACCTCGGGAATGTGGGCCGGATTCCCGCCCCCCAGCATGTACTTCTTCTCCGTTCCCTGAAGAGCCTGGCTCAAGTCGTCCATCAGATCCAAGATCCCGCTTCTCTCGGTAAACTTCTTCCCAAAATCGGACAGTTCCATCGGTTACCCCCTGCCCATGATAATTGGATTCCGTTGACAAAGCAACGGGCTTCCTCTGTATCCCTGCCGCCTCTATCCCCCTTTACCTCTTGGGAAAAACCAGGTATGGTTCCCTATCCAACCAGTATGGATACGAGTCGGTTCGCGTTCTTCGATGTCGACCACACCCTGACCAGGCATTCCACTGGCCGGCGGTTTGCCTTTCTCGGGGTTCGGAAGGGGGTGTTCCCGATCTCTGCCCTTCTCACCATGCCCTTCTACTACGCCTGCTACAGGATCGGCTTCATGCCCATACGGAAACTGGATCGCTCATTCCCCTTCCTTCGGGGGAAGACGAGGGAAGAACTGGAAGAACTTGCCGCAAGCACCTTCGAGCAATGGATCCAAAAGGACGTGTACCCGGAGGCGGTTCGACTTATAAACACTCTTCAGGCGCGAGGCACCCGGGTGATCCTTGCCTCCTCTTCATTGGACATGCTGATTCAGCCCTTGGCCCGCTATCTGGGGGTGCAGGAGTACATTTCCAGCAGCCTCGAGTTCCTCGATCACCGAAGTACGGGGAATTTGATCGGATTTCCCGCCTTCGGAGACGAGAAGAAGCGGTTCGTCCTCGAGTTTCTAGCGCAGAATGGAGGTTCCCCTGAGGAATGCTCCTTCTATTCCGATAGCATCACCGATCTTCCCTTGCTGGAAGCAGTGGCCCACCCCATCGCGGTGAACCCGGACCCCCGTTTGTTTTTCGTTGCGAAACGAAAGGGTTGGCCGATTTTGCGGTTTCACTGAAAAAGTGAAGAACGTCGACATGAGGAAAGGAGACACGGATGGATTTGAGGGATAAAGTTGCCCTGGTAACAGGTTCCACCGGCGGTTTAGGTTGGCGAATTTGCTCGGCTCTCGCTAAAGAAGGGATGAAACTCGCCATGGTGTACTACAGTTCCGAAGAGAAGGCAAAGAAAAACCTTTCGTTCCTTCGGGAAGAGAAGCATGAAGCCACGATTATACGGGCCGACATCACCGAGGAGAGGGGCATCGAAACCATGGTGGAAGAAACCCTGAAAACCTTTGGGCGTATAGACTGCCTCGTACTGGATGCCGCTTACAACGTTTGGATTCCCTTTCATGACCTGAAAACGTTGGACTCCCAAACCTGGAACTACCTTCTGAACTACAACCTTACATCCCCGTACCTGACAGTTCGCAAAATCGCCCCCCTTATGAAACAGCAAGGTTCGGGGAGGATCGTACTCGTCACTTCTATCGCGGGCCTCTCCCCAACGGGAAGCTCCATCGCCTATGCCGTGTCGAAGGCAGCCTTGATCCATCTCACCAAATGTCTGGCCGTGGCCCTCGCACCGGAGATCCTTGTGAACAACGTCGCCCCCGGTCTGATGGAAGGTACGAGGATGACGGAAAATCTCGCTCCTGACTATGTGGAGCAGGTGAAACAGACCTCCGCCTTGAAACGTGCGGCGAACAAGGACGATGTGGCCGATGCGGTAACCTTACTGGTAAAAACCGACAGTATCACAGGCCAGACCCTGGTGATCGACTCGGGCCGGGTGTTCCACTAGATCATCAGCTCGTTTGCCGCAGCTCTGCCGTTTCCCCATCGGGACCCCGGAAGTACACCACCCAGACTCCCGGCCGGAACTCCACCGGTTCCCCATAGAACTCGACCCCCCGCTCTTTCAACCGCCGATAATCCGAACGAACATCGGTGGAGGTAAGACCCATGTGAATGAAGCCGATGTCCGCCTGGGTTCTCTCCTTAGGTTGGGGCTTCCCCCGGGGATCCAGGTACTCGAAGAGTTCTAGCATGCAGGGCCCCAAGCGAAGATGGGCAATGCGGGCAGAGCTGCCCGGTAGCCCGTTGATTCGACCCAGATCCCGTTCGGGAGCAGGCTCCAGGATCCTCTCCACGGTGAACCCAAGAAGATCCCGATAGAACGCGAGGGATCGTTCCAGGTTCGACACACTCAGAGCGGTATGTTCCAAGGCAGTGATCATGGCACCTCCTTTAACCTCCACGAACCTTGCCGCGCTTACACGGCTTTGGCGAGAATCCGGTTCAAGCGCTTCACAAAATCTGCCGGGTCTTTTACGGAAAGCCCTTCCACGAGCAAGGCCTGGTCCAGGAGAAGAGAACTGATATCATCGATCAGTAGAGGATCTTCGATCCGGTTCAACTTCTGGAGGATTTCGTGATGGGGATTCACTTCGAGAATCGGTTTTACCTCCGGCAGATCTTTGTGCCCCATGGCCTTCAGTAAAGCCGCCACCTTGTAACTCGGATCGTTCTCGTCGGTCACGATACAGGAAGGGGAGTCGGAAAGGCGCACCGAAACCCGCACATCCTTCACCCTGTCTCCCAATGCCCGTTTGATCTTTTCGATCGCGGTTTTCACCTCTTCCTTTGCCCTGGCATCTTCCTCGGATTTCAGATCTTCCCCCGCGTCACTGCGATTCACCGGTTTCAGTTCATAGTCCTTGTACTTGCCAATGGCGGGAATCACGATTTCGTCGATCTCGTCATCCATGATGAGAATTTCGATATCCTTCTTCTTGTAGGCCTCCAGCAGGGGAGAGTTCCGGAGGGTAGTTTCGTTATCTCCCGTGATGTAGTAGATGGCCTTCTGATCGGCGAGCATCCGATGGACGTACTCCTCGAGACTCGTAAACCCTTCCGCCTTGGTGGATTTGAATCGCACCAGTTCCAGGAGGATATCCCGGTTCCCATAGTCCGTGTACAACCCCTCCTTTAGGGGCCGGTTGTACTGGGAGATGAACTGGTTGTACTTCTCCTTGTCTTCCAGGGCGAGGCGCTGGAACTCTCCCAGTACCTTCTTCACCGAGGCATTACGGATATTGACCATAATCCGGTTCTGCTGGAGGATTTCCCGGCTCACGTTGAGGGGCAGATCCTCCGAATCGATCACTCCCCGCAGGAACCTAAGGTAGGTGGGCATCAGTTCCTTATCGTCATCGGTGATGAATACCCGTTTCACGTACAGCTTTACCCCCGGTCGGTAATCCACCTGATACATGTCGAAGGGGGCCTTCTTGGGAACATAGAACAGGGTGGTGTACTCCAACGCGCCCTCCGCGCGGGTATGGATGTACAGGAGGGGATCCTCCGTGTCATGGGAGAGGGTCTTGTAGAACTCGTGGTAATCCTCCTCTTTCAGTTCCGATTTGGGCCGCTTCCAGAGAGCGGAGGCACTGTTGATCTGTTCCTCTTTCTTCTCAAAATGGAGGAAGATAGGAAAGGGCACATGGTTTGAGTACTTGCGGATGATCTCTTCGATCCTCCATCGGGAAGCGAACTCCCGGCCCTCCTCGTTGAGGAACAGGGTGACGCTGGTTCCAAAGGAATCCCTCTCAGCCTCCTGGATTTCATACTCGCCCTTCCCATCGCTTTCCCATCGCCAAGCTTTCGATTCACCTGCCTTTCGGGTCAACACCTCCACCCGATCGGCCACCATGAAGGAACTGTAGAACCCTACTCCAAACTGTCCGATCAGGTTGGAATCCTTTTTCGCGTCTCCCGTCATCTGGTTTAGAAAGATTCTCGTTCCCGAACGGGCGATGGTACCCAAGTTTTCCACCAAATCCTGATCGTTCATCCCGATTCCCGTATCGGAAACCGAAAGCCACTTGTGGTCCTTCTCATCCATCCGAATATCGATGCGAGGATGGAAGGCGAGTCCCTTGTATGTCTCATCTACCAGGGTAAGGTACTTCAGTTTATCCAACGCATCGGAGGCATTGGAAATCAATTCCCGCAGGAAGATTTCCTTGTGGGAATAGAGGGAATGGATGATTAGATGAAGCAACTGATTCACTTCAGTTTGAAAGGAATGTTTTGCCATGGGCAGTTCTCCTCTTATCGGATTCTTGAATCAGTAGATTTTTACTGGATACATAAAAGATATAGAAAATGTATTCCCCAGGCAAAAGGGTGCGCTTTACTGGTACATGATCAGCTTCGGTTCCGGATCGAAGGAAAGGACTTCCTTCGGTGCATAGAGGGGTACATCGAATCCTCCTTTCCGCCACGACTTGGGAAGGAACAGCTTCATCCCCTTGAGGGGAAGATTTCTCGCCTCCCGGAGGTACGCCCATGTTTTCTGCTTCTCTTCCGGGGTGCCGAAACCGTCTGCATTGTGGATCACTACCACCTGGGGAAAATCGCTCCGCACCTCTTTCAGCCTTGAAATCATCTTCCAGTTGAACTGATGGACTACCAGGATCTTCTCTCCCGGAATCTTTTCCTGCTCCATGTACTTCTGCATCATCTGCTGCGCGGCATTCAAATCCTCTGCACGCACGGAGCCGATCTCCTTCCCGGGCTTATCCGTTGCCCATTCAGGATCCAGGGCCAGGTGCACGTGGGGATACTTCAGGTAGGGAAGGAGAGTCTTCATTGCCTCGGCAACAGTATACTTACCGATCTGATGATCCAGAAACACGAGGATCCCCTGTTTCTCCGCGTAGGCAATCCATTCCTTGAGACGGGTACGGTTGATGTAGGCAAGTTCCCCTTCTGGAAGAACGGTGGCAAAAATGATATGGAATGCCGGGATCACCCCTTGATCCCCATTCACCTCATCGTATTCCCGGATGTATCGTGTGAGCTCCTCCGCCATGGCGGGAAGAGAGTCATACTCGCCTAGAATTCCCATTTTTTTCGAGTTGGGGTGCCCATAGAAAGCCACGATGTGGTTCTGCCTCAAGAACTCCCGCATGGCCAGGGGAAACTCTCGAGCCGGTTGTACTACAGGATTCTGGAGATTCTTTCCCGAAAGGGAGGCAGGTTCTTCGGCGGAAAGGCGAAAGAGGTAACCATTTGTCGCCAACAAACAAAAAAAGACCCCAACAAGAAGATACGGTTGCTGTTTCATAGGATTTGCAAACATTACCCTGTCTTCCTATACTTGTAAATACGGTACGCCCCCATGAGACGCCTGTTTCTTTTTTCCATCATGATCCCCACAATCTTAGGGTTACTACTTACCGCATGCAGCCGGCTCTCTTCCCCCTCAACGGAAGAACTCTCCGAGCGAATACGCACGATCCTAGAGCTCCCCTCTGTGGAGTATCGGTACAAAGAAATCGTGTATGTAGGGGTTGAGAAGAGTTTCCTATTCATCCCTACCTCCAGCAAGGAAGTTCTGTTTTCCGTAGAAATCCGCGTACAGGCGGGGATAGACCTTCAACAACCATTTACCGTGAAAAGGGACATCCGAAATCCCCGGAAGATCCACCTTACCCTACCGCCCCCCAAGGTTCTCCTTCTGGATGTGGATGAAGGGACAATCCGGCAATACTTCATGGTGGAACAGGGAAGCAGAATCCACCGAATGGACTATTCGAAGGAACTGGAATCGGCCAAACAACGAGTCCTCCAGGATGCCTACAAGCGGGGCATTCTCCTTGATGCGGAACGCCAGGCGAAAACCCTGATCGAAAATATGCTATTCGCTGCAGGGGTGGAAGGGGTAGAGTGGGGCAGGCTATGAAGATCCGAACTACCCTGGTCATCCTGGCTGTCTCCTGTGTCGTTCTGGTCGCTTTACTCTGGGTAGACAGAACCTTGATTCCCCTGTTCACGAACTCGAAGCGAGTCGCCTCTTCCCAGGAAATCTTCGAAGGTCTCCGGACCCTCAAGAGCTTACACACCCTCAGGTACATCCAGAAGGTGGTGTTTCCCTACGATTACCTGGATCCGGAACTCGACTTCGACGTGATCCTCACCACCCTGCGGAGAGGGAAAGGCTCGGTCAACAGTCTCCTGAGCCCGAGGGAACGGGACTACCTGGAGGCCCGTGAACTGGCGGAAAGAATCGGCCTCAAGTTCACCGGCAGGAGACGGGAGTTCGTGGTGGTAACGGCCCAGATCGGGGTGGGTATAAGCCTGGAGAAACTGAAGATCCTCCCCAGGTCCGAAGGATCCATCCAGGTGCTCCATCCTCCCCCTCGGATCGTGGATCTTACGATCGAGGACCCGAATCCCTCTACCTACCCCTACCCTGACATCCCCCTTTCCCCTTCCCACTGGAAACTTGTGGCAGACCTGGTGGAGCGGAAGCTCCGGGAACGACCGTTGGAGGCATCGGTCCTGGCTACAGCCCGTACGCAAGTCACCCGATTCCTCACTTCACTACTTCAACAGGCAGGGTTCCGCGACATAGAAATAAAAGAGGACTCCCAGGCCGAAGATGCTTTACGCCGGTAGATCGGAAGCCACCCGTTGAGGGGGCGGTATTCTTTCTCCCCGACACTTGACGTTCAAGAATATAAATATTAAATTATATATGAAAAATTATATAAAGGATGGAACAAATGGTTGAACATTTGACAAAAGAAACCTTCTTGGAAAAAGTATTCGATTACGAGAACAACAAGGAGTGGAAGTATCAGGGGGAACTACCCAGCATCATCGACTTCTACGCCGATTGGTGCGGTCCGTGCAAAATGGTGTCCCCTGTTCTGGAAGAAATTGCCCGGGAGTACGAGGGGAAACTGGTTGTGTACAAGGTAGACACCGATGCGGAACCTGAGCTTGCACAAGCCTTCGGGATCGTCAGCATCCCCACCCTGATCTTCGCCCCTGTGGACGGGGAACCTCGAATGGCCCAGGGAGCCCTTCCGAAGGAAATTCTGAAGAACGTGGTGAAAGACGTACTGAAAATAAGTGGCTAACGTTGAGCCTCTTTATTCCCAGGGGAAGCGCCCCTCCTTCATCACTGTCTCCCAGATACCTTGTTTGGTTTTTGCATAGATACTGGGTGTGCTCACCAGCCCATCCAGGTGAATGAGGGAGGGGGCGTCTTCGTCGTAGTTGGATCCAATGGCAAAGTGACAGGTTCCATACACCTTCTCGTCCTCCAGCATGTTCCCCGTGATCTGAGCCTTCCGATTCACTCCTATCCCCAGTTCCCCCAGGTGACGGGCATTCCGAGCGTACCGTTCCCCTTCCCCCTGCTTTAACTTTCCTTCCGCTTCATACTGCTGGGCTCGGAGGGAAGCTTCCTGCAAGGTCTGTTCCAGAGCCCTGGCTTCCGTTCCTCCCTCCAAGGAGACCACGAACCCTTTCTCTAGCCGGACCCGTATGGGTGTTCCGATCCGGAGGACCCCCGAAGCGGACGCGATACTCCCATCGAACACGATAGTTCCTTCCGCCGACCCTACTAGGGGTGAAAGGAAAGTCTCTCCCGCCGGCAGGTTTCCCCCGGTACCCGGACGAGAAAAATCCCCATCGTCGGTAAAAGCGGTTCTACCCTCCGTATCGATGCGAATCTTTGTCCCCTTGGGATTTTCTATCTCCAGAGCAACGGACTGATCCAGCAAACTCTTCAAGGCCTCACAATCCTGTTTCATCCGCCGGTAGTCCACGGGTATCGTCCGAATGAAGCAGTCCACGGTGATTCCAGGGCTCCAGAAACTTCGTATCCGCTTCACCCCATGGAGCAAATAGTGGAGAATGCTGTCGTAGGGTTTTCCATTTACCAGGTAGGGCTCTTTGATCCCTCGCCGGTCTTTCCCCATCTTCGCCGCACTGAGGGAAATTACCACATCCGGTTCTGTAGCGATGGCAGCGGTGACCTCCTCTTCCGCAAAGTCGAACTGGGTCTTCACCGGTTGGAACAGGAGTATAGGAATGGCTCCCGCTTCTCTTACCGCATCGTGCACGGCAAATGCAATCGTAGCCACTTCGCGAGCAGGATTGGTAACGATCAACACTCGTTCACCCTCTCGTACGTTGAGGGATTCGGTTACAGCCACCTTCGCCGCATGATCGAGGGCCCCCTCGCGTGAGACAAAGGCTGCGAAGCTCTGGGGAAAACTACTATCCTGATTTTTACTCATGGCCCGATTATAGAGAAGGGGTTCATTATAGAGAAGGGGTTCACGGCGGGCGATAGGATGTTTATTTTGGATCGATTCAATTTTTTGAACTTAATACTTGACAAAATATCCAAAAATATGTAAAAAATGAGTGATCTTTCCTGTAACCGGGAAAGGAAAACGTTGTTCTTAAATATAGAAAAAGATATCCATTTCAAGTTGGAAATAGCGCTTTCCAGGTTTTCACCTCCTTTCCTGGAAGCCTTCAGATGATGTGAATCATCGCATTCCTGTACGTTGCCCTTCAGGTTTCTACCTCCTTTCCTGAAGGGCTTTTTTTTGTGCCCTTGCTAGAGCCCTACCTTTTGGATATCATACCAACCCATGAGCAAATACCCCTTTACTGAAATCGAACGCAAGTGGCAAACCTACTGGGAGACCCACAAAACTTTTCGTACCGTGGAGGATCCCTCCATTCCCAGAGAAAAACGTCGGTATGTGCTGGATATGTTCCCCTACCCGTCCGCCGCAGGCCTCCACGTAGGTCATCCGGAAGGGTATACCGCTACGGATATCTACTGTCGATTCCTTCGGATGAAGGGCTACCATGTCCTGCATCCGATGGGATTCGATTCTTTTGGCCTTCCCGCAGAGAACTACGCCATCAAAACAGGAACCCATCCCAAGACCACCACAGAAAAGAACATCGCTCGATTCCGGCAACAGATCAAGGCTCTGGGGTTTTCCTACGACTGGGATCGGGAGATTTCCACTCACCAACCCGATTACTACAAATGGACCCAGTGGATCTTCCTGAAACTGTTCGAACAAGGGCTGGCGTACGAGGCAGAGGTTCCCATCAACTGGTGCCCCTCCTGCAAAACCGGACTAGCCAACGAAGAAGTGAAGGATGGAGGCTGCGACAGATGTGGAACACTTGTGGTACGGAAAGACATTCGTCAGTGGATGCTCCGGATCACCGCATACGCGGAACGGCTACTGAATGACCTAGATCTCCTGGATTGGCCCGAATCTATCAAGTTGATGCAGCGAAACTGGATCGGCCGTAGCGAAGGGGCCAACGTGCATTTCCCTCTGGAAAAGGGGGAAGGGACGATAGAAGTATACACCACCCGGCCCGACACCCTCTTTGGCGCCACCTACATGGTACTGGCCCCCGAGCATCCCCTGGTAGACCGAATCACCACCCCAGAACAGCGAAAAGCGGTGGAGGAATACAAAGAGAATGCCCGGCGAAAGTCGGACCTGGAACGGACCGATCTTGCCAAGGAGAAAACCGGAGTATTTACCGGCGCCTACGCGATAAATCCCGTGAACGACGCACGAATTCCTGTCTGGATCTCGGACTACATCCTGATTTCCTATGGAACGGGAGCCATCATGGCCGTTCCAGCCCATGACGAACGGGACTGGGACTTTGCCAAGAAGTATAACCTTCCCATTGTCCAAGTAGTGTCGAAGGATGGAACCCTGTATCCCATGGATCACGCGGAGACGGAGGATGGTATCGCGGTAAACTCTGGCCCCTTCAACGGCTTGCCCACCTCCGAGTTCAAGCAACGAATTGTCCGATGGCTGGAAGAGCGGGGAATGGGGAAACGGGCGGTCAACTACAAACTCCGGGACTGGGTGTTTTCGAGGCAACGGTACTGGGGCGAACCTATTCCTCTCGTCCACTGTTCCTCTTGCGGGATCGTCCCCCTGCCCTACGATCAACTCCCCCTCCTCCTCCCCGAGGTGGAAAGTTACGCCCCCACGGGAACAGGAGAATCCCCCTTAGCCGCAATTACCCACTGGGTCCACACAACCTGCCCCAGATGCGGAGGCAAGGCGAAGAGGGAAACCAACACCATGCCTCAGTGGGCAGGTTCCTGCTGGTACTACCTGCGGTACCTGGATCCGCACAACCCCCATGAACTGGCTGCCAGGGACAAGATCGAGTACTGGATGCCGGTAGACCTGTATGTGGGGGGAGCGGAGCACGCGGTGCTCCACCTCCTGTACGCGCGGTTCTGGCACAAGGTACTATACGATATCGGGGTAGTGAATACTCCCGAACCCTTCATGCGACTGGTGAACCAGGGGATGATTCTGGGGGAAGACGGGCAGAAGATGTCCAAATCCCTCGGAAACGTGATCAACCCTGACGATATTGTACGAGATTATGGGGCGGACTCGATGCGGGTGTATGAAATGTTCATGGGTCCCCTTCAGGTTACCAAACCCTGGTCGACCAATGGCCTGATCGGGGTGCACCGGTTTCTGGACCGAATCTGGCGGTTATCGGAACGCCCCCTCACGGAGGAACCTCTTCCCCGGGAACTGGAACGCCTCCTGCACAAGACGATCCGTAAGGTAGCCCTAGATACGGAAAAACTCGAGTTCAATACCGCCATCTCCCAGATGATGATCTTCGTGAACGAGCTGTTCAAGCTGGAGACCCTTCCCCGCAAGGCCTGGGAACCCTTCGTGCTCCTCCTCGGTCCCTATGCCCCTCACTTGGCAGAGGAACTGTGGGAAAAGCTCGGGCATCCCCCTTCGATCTCGCAGGTCCCCTTCCCGGAATGGGACGAAGAACTGGCGAAGGACGAGGAGGTGACCATCGTGATTCAGGTGAACGGGAAAGTCCGTGCAAAGGTCCAGGCCACCGCGGGGCTCTCCGAAGAAGAGCTGAAAACCCTTGCCCTGAACCAACAGAGGATCCAGGATCTCGTAAACGGGAAAACCCCCAAAAAGATCATCACCGTTCCGGATAAGCTGGTAAACATTGTTCTGTAAGAAAATGGAACCCCCGCACCCGAACCCCTATGCAAGCCGACGGCATAGGATAGCCCAAACAATGAAGGATCGAGGGGTTTCCATCCTCCTCCTGGAAGACGCCGAGCACCTTCGGGACCCCTCTGTCCGCTACCTTTCTGGTCACCCGCAGGATGCGTTACTGTTCCTGCGCTCCGACGGTCAAGCGGTTCTGGTTCCCTGGGATGTTCCCCTGGCCGATCTCCATGCCCACGTAGATGAAATCCTCCCCTACAACGAGTTCGATCGGCAACTGCCGAAAGCGGTCGTAGGGGTTCTGAAACACTGGGGAATCGCACCTGAAGAAACCTTCAGTCTCGAACTGGGAGGCCAGGAACCCTACCTGACGGTGATGGAACTGGAACAGACACTGAAAAAGGAGTTTCCCCACGGGCGGATCCTCTGCGAAAAAGGCGGGACTCCCTCCTACATCGAGGAGTGCAGGCAAATCAAAAGCGAGGAAGAACTGCTCTTCGTGGAAGGCGCCGCTCGGATTACCAACGAGGTGCTCCAAGCCCTGGAGGATCTCCTGGCCGAACACCGGCCCATTCCTGAAACGGAGGTGGCCCTTTTCATCGAGATGGAAGCCCGTAAGCGGGGATCCGAGGGTACGAGTTTCCAGACCATCGCCGCGGGACCGCATCGAAGTTTCGCCATTCATGCGTACCCCACCTTTGGGGCCGGTTTGTTCAAGGATCCCTCCACCCCTGGTCTATCGATCCTTGATTTCGGAATTCTCTACCAGGGATATACCTCGGACGTAACCCTCACCCTTGTGTCGGGTAAACCAACCGAGGGAATGCGTTTCCTGATCGATCTGGTAGAGGAAGGATACCAGAAGGCACTTTCCCTCTGCAGGCCCGGTATACCCACCTGGGAAATCGCCGAGGCAGTACAGTCGATCTTTTCCCGACACTCTCTCTCGCTGCCCCATTCCCTGGGGCATGGGATCGGACTCGGGGTACACGAGCGGCCCTTCTTTCGATCGAAAACCAACGGAGGTGCCACGCTTGCCCCCGGGATGGTAGTCACCATCGAACCAGGCCTGTATGAAGTAGGTACTGGGGGTGTACGGCTAGAGAACGACATCCTTATTACCGAATCCGGTTGCCGGGTTCTCACCGAGGCGCGGATTCTGTACGGGTGAAAAGCGCGGTTCCTCTATTTCGCGGCCACATACACCTGGTTCGGTAAGGAATAAAGAGCCGCCTCCGGCAACCCCGTTTCGGTCAGGTGGACTGTGAGGGCATACCCCTTACTCCAATACCGATGGACTCCCCACGGGAGGCTCTGAAAGAGGAACGTTCCCCCTTCTCCCACCGTGAAGGGCGGCTCCAGCAGGTTCTCCCCGTACCACTCTCCCGCTGGAAGAATCAGTGTGAGGGAATACTTCTTCTTCACCACAAATCGGTCCGCTCGAAAGGAACCGGAAGCGAGGCTTTGAAGCACTTTGGCTCGGTTCAGTTCCCAGGGATTCGAGCCTCCCCTCTTACGGGCCTCCTCGAAGAAACGAGCGCAGTTGAACCCGTCCAGAGGGAAACCGGCTCGCGCGGCCAGGAGCAAGGTTTCCGCCGCGAATCCATCCTCCCACCGGATGTCGAGGGCCCCGGAATCGAAAAAATCAGGATACAACCCTCCGGCAGGGTAGAAGGTGATGCGGCCCCACTCTCCTGTAACGTGAGGGTAGAGGACCACAGGGGTCCGCTTCCCCAGGGGAAGAAAAAGCTCTACCAACCCGTTCCCCGTGAGGGTAGCGTATCTCTCCTCCCTTCCCTCTCGGGTGTAAAGGATTTCGAAGCCATCGGCCACCTGATTCCCCAGCCACGAGCGTGGAAACGAGGGTAACCGCAATGAAACCACCTCCTCCTGGGCCAGAAAGAAGTGGCAGCCCAGGAAGTTTCCCAGAATCAGAATCGCCCCGAGGATCGTAGTAAGAACATGGGGAGATGTAGCTTTCATTCATGTAGATTCACAGTGAATTTCTGCATGCTGATTCAGTGGGGAAGATAAAAGTATAGGGGATTCTGCGCCTTCAACTGCTCTTTATACAGGGCACGAATCTCCAAAAGAATGTCCCGATACGTACGGGTTGCATAGTCGGGGTACGTCCAGGGCAGGCTCTGAAAATCTTTTTTTCTGTAGAGGAGGGTGATCTCCGCCCAGATTCCATCTCGTAGGGCGATGCGGTGGCCGCTCTCCTTCGTAGTGGCCAGCACGAATCTGGAAAGTGCGAGCAACCCGGGATCTAGGTTTACCCTTCGCTTTCCATCCACGGCAAAGGATTCTTCCATCCCGTTGGTTTGGATCTTGATTTGGGCCAGGGTACTTGGGTCCACGAGGATTTTGAGGCTAAAGAAACAGCGTTTTAAACTCTTCCCCATCTCCTCTTCGTAGTAATCGGTAAAATCGAACGGGATAAGGGAACTTTGATAGTCTATGGGCCCGAACTCTCTTTCGATCGCTTCCTTTACGGTAGAAAGCAGCTCCTCGCTGGAAAGAAGAGTGCACATCACCAATTTTTCTGGAGTAAACGGCGCTATCCGTCCCATAAAACCCTTAAAAATTCTCCTTACTAATTGTCCTTTTCGAGATTTTATACCATAATGAAACTACATGGAAGAGGGAGTGAGTTTCGTTTCCCAACTTCAGAGCGCTCTTGAACAGTATCGGGAACATCTGGATACCGTAGAATTGCCCCGTCTCAAAGAGCAGTACAGAATCATGCACACCTCCTTTACATCCCTCTACAAAGTGCTGTTAAAGAAGGGATTGATCCACGAGGACCCTTACAAGAAAGACCTGAAGATCTCTGAGGTTTCCCCCCCTCCAGAAGACAATTTTCTCGATTCAGAAAAAACGGAACAGATGAGTATTCGTCTTTCCATGTATGAATCCCAGTTGGATTTTCTCCTGAACTTCTACCAGTTCCGTACCGATTTTCTCGACCTTGCTCGAATCAAACTCCTTTTGAATCTTACCCGCTACATTGCATGGGACCAATTCAGTGAGGTCTCGGCCAAAATAAATACCAAGGTCCTGGCAGAGTTTGTGGGGAAAATCACCAAAGGAGACGATCCCCTTTCGGCGGGAATCCTTAAGGATGCCGTAGATCAGATCCAAAAGGCCTTCCGCAACTGCTTGAGCATCCTGAAAAAACTCACCGATTACCACAAAGAAATGTACAAGTTCGAGGTACGAATTTCCCTGTTGGCGAATCTACCCATCGATCGAGGCAGGGCTTTGCAAGCAAAGGAGGAAATCCTCAAAACTTTGAAAAGACAGTTTCCCCATACCTTACCTGGAAAACACTTCTATCCCGAACTCATCATGGAGATCCTGGAAGAGGACTACGGTCCCAACAGCCCGGAGCTGCGAAAGACAGTTCTTGAAAAGTTCAAAATCGAACAGACCGTTCAGCGCCCTATAAGGGAGGAGGTTTCCTTCAAAGAGATTCTTTTGGAGGGAATCCGAGCCCTCGCGGCTTGCTCCCGCCCCCTGGAGGAAGCTTCCCAGAAACTCTTGGACAATAGCCTCATCCTGGAATCCCGTAAACGGCCGCTCCTGGAGCGGATCAAGATCTGGATCCAGCGGATGGTCCAGAAGGAAGAAGAATCTCTCGTCTATGAGGTAGAGTTCTTCGATCTCACGACCTCCACCACAAAGAAAGAACCCATCCGTTTCCAGCCATTCATGGAAGACTTGAAAAAACGGGCTCGCATCTACGGCGGAATCCTCGCTCGTGCCGGGAGCGGGTACAAACGGTTAGAGCAGGCGGGGGAAGAGCAACTCTTTACCTTTCTCCACAAGCATATCGAAGAGCTGCAGCTCATCCACCGAAGACTTTCCGGCCTGGAAACCTTCTTCCGAAGCGAAATCCCTCGGGAAAACCGCGCATCCATCCGGGGCATCAAGATCGAGCTCACTGCCATCCAGAACTGCATCGTGAAGGCCAACCAGAAACGGCACGATTACGTAGCTAGAAAAGAAGAGATGGAACAACTCCGGAAATTAGGGGTGGATGTCAAAAGCCTATAACAAGCTTGCCCGATACATACCTAGGATGCGAACCTCATCTTCCGAAAGCGCTCCGATTTCCGCTACCGCTTCCTGAAAGATTCCCAAATCTTCCGGCAGTTCGAGGTCCACGTAGAACATGTACTGCCAGGGTTTCCCCGCGATGGGTCTGGATTCCAACTTCTTCATGTTGAGGTTCCGGTCTGCCAGCACTTTCATGCATTTGAACAGGGAACCTGGCTTGTCGGGTGTGGAAAACACGATGGAAGCTTTGTTTGGGGATTCCCCAACCTCCAACTCTGCCCGGGCCAGGATGGCGAAGCGGGTGTAGTTCAACGGGTTCGTCTCGATTCCGCTCTTCAGTACTTTCATCCCATAGATACGCGCCGCCCCCTCATGGGCGATGGCGGCGTACTCTTTTTTTCCTTCCTTCGCTACATAGGCAACAGAACCGGCTGTATCGTAGAAAGGGACTTTCTCCATGTAAGGATGTTCATCTAGGAACCGGGCGCATTGCGCCAGCCCTTGAGGGTGGGAAAATACCTTGCGGATTCCTTCGATAGTGGCATCGGGCAAACCGATCAAGCTGTGCACGATGCGGAGTTTCGTTTCTCCCACGATCTTGATATCCGGATATCGAAGAAACAGATCGTAATTCTCATGGATCGAACCAGCCAACGAGTTTTCCAAAGGAACGATCCCATACTCCACCTTCCCTTCCAGAACCGCATCGAACACATCCTGGAAACTCCTCTGGGGCAACGTTTCCACTTCGAAATGGAAGTAATTTAACGTAGCCATTTCGCTGTATGCGCCCCGTTCGCCCTGGAAGGCTATGCGCGGAATCTGTCCAGAGGGTACGGGCTTGTCTACGGCAATGGAGTGAAGACGCCATGGAGAACTATCATACTCACCCTTTTCTATCCGGACTCCCTGTTTCCTCTCCTGTTCCAGGGAGGGAAGTTTTGCCACCTCTTTTCCCACTACCGGTGCCAGCACCTCGATATCCCGCATGAGCTTTTCGAACTGTTCGGGGAACAGGGTTTGCGCTCCATCGGAGAGGGCCTTCGAAGGATCGGGGTGTACTTCGATGATGAGACCATCCGCCCCCGCAGCGATAGCCGCCAGGGCTACAGGGGGAACTTTCTCTCGAATCCCCGTAGCGTGGCTGGGATCCACCAGGATGGGAAGATGGCTGAGTTTCTTGATCACCGGAATGGCCGAGATGTCCAGGGTGTTCCGGGTGTAGGTCTCGAAGGTCCGGATTCCCCGTTCGCAGAGGATCACATGGTCGGTTCCATGGGCCAACAGGTACTCCGCTGCCATGAGCCACTCTTCGATCGTAGCGGACAATCCTCGTTTCAGGAGAACGGGTTTCCCCGTGCGGCCTACCTTTTTCAAGAGTTCGAAGTTCTGCATGTTTCGAGCGCCGATCTGAAAGAGGTCCACGTATGCCTCCATCAAATCCACGTATTCAGTAGCCACTACCTCCGTTACGATCGGCATCCCGTAGGTTTCCCCCGCCTCCTTCAGGTACTTTAGCCCCTCCTCTCCCAGCCCTTGAAAGGAATAGGGGGAAGTCCGGGGTTTGAAAGCCCCTCCCCGAAGGGCTACCGCGCCCGATGCCCGTACGATGCGAGCCGTTTCCAGGATCTGTTCCCTGCTTTCCACAGCACAGGGCCCCGCAATCACCACGATCCGTTTGCCTCCCACCTTGATGGGCCCCACAGGCACGATGGTATCTTCTTTCTTTAGCTCCCGGGAAGCAAGCTTGTAGGGCTTGCTGATGGGAATGACCCGCTGTACCCCCGGTAACAGCTCCACTTCCCGCGGATCCACTCGGGGGAGTCCCACAGCCCCGAAGATCGTCTCTTCCTGGCCCACAATCTCCCGGACCTGATACCCTTTAGTTTCCAGGTAATGGCGGAGATCCCTCTTCTGTTCAGGGGTGATGTGCTTCTCTAATACGATAACCATGGGTACACCTTAGACAGGGGTAAGGACCCTGTCAAGAACGTCTATCTCCCAGGGAAGCTATTTTGTTTTCTTTATAGACCGAGCGGAAGAACTCGCGGAAGGAACTTTCCAGTTTCTTCCGGTATTCCACGTATTTGCTGATGTGTTCCAACGTAGAGACAGGAGCCCCTCGGGAGGTTACCTGTGTGTTGCCGGCATTGTACATCGCCAAAGCGATGATGTCGTTTCCCCCGATTTCCAAACACTGTCGCAGGTGTTCCAGTCCATACTTCACGTTGAGTTCGATGTTGAAGAAATCGTTCTCCTTTAAATGGGGAAAGGAGCGGGAGTTGAGCTGAAACAGCCCCCGATCGATGGAGCCGGAATTACGATTCACTGCCCGGGGATTGTATCCGCTCTCCACATACGCTACGGAAAAGGTCAGGAAGAGGGAGAGATCCATCTCATCCGAGTACCGGAGGATGGCCTTCGCCACGCGTTCCGACCCAGCCGCTCGGATAAAGAACTTTTCCACTAGTCCTCTAGTTCCCTCGTTCCTATATAGGGTTAGGCTGGGATCCGGCATTTCGATCAGCTCCAGGACACGGTTTCGATCCAGGGATAAAAGACGAGGACGCTCCTGCTCGTTCGTATAGGGGGCCTGTGTGCATCCCAAAAGCACACCCAACGTCAATACCAGTACATGGGTCTTCATCTTCGTCATGTTTTTTCCCTCAACTCTCGTTTCCATTCCAAAAGTACTTGCTGGTGGGCTGCTATCGTAGCCGAACTGACGATGTCTCCCACGACGCCCCGACCTAATTGGTCGTTCCCCTCGTTCACATAGAGAGTAGCCAGCAAGCGTTCGAGGTCTTGTATCGTGAAATTAGGGTCTACCGTGATACGGTACCGAGTAGTGGCATACACCGTATCGTACACTTCCCTATACTTACGTTCTTCCCATTCGGTCATCGAAGCGGGAATATACCAAAATACTAGAGGAAAGTTAAGTAGTAGTGAGTATACTATATAGTATGTCGATAATCCAACTGCCCGAACTGGTCGATCAAATCCTCCACGATCTTTCTTCGTTGGGCTTTCCGATTCCCATCCAGAACCAGTACGAGCCCGCTGCGGAACAATGCACGCTCCAGGATCCGGATCGGATTTCCAAAGTCCTCACTGTCTTCTTTATGCAGTTGGAATCTGCCCGGAAGGGATGTTTCTCCCGCCTCAAGTGGGACTATCGTGAGGGAATCCTTTCCGCCGCCCTTTTGGAGCCCTGTTCCCCGGAAATGGAGGTCTCCTTTATCAACACACGCACGTCTCTCCATTGCCTGGGAGGAACCCTATCATTCGAAAAAGGACACCTCCTCTTGACCCTCCCCACTTCGAATCAGCAGTCGACGAGGGGTCCCTCGAAAGACCCATCCGAGGAGTTCTCCGATGCCCCACCTTACCAACCATTGGATGAATCCGCCTCGTACCGATTGGAGGGCTCTCATCTGGAGAAGGGAACATCCGTGTTCGATCCTGACGTACTCCAGCAAGCATGCCCCGATGAGGAGTTTTCGCGACAGTTGTTGGAAGAGTTCCTATCCCACTGCAGGAACCACCTTCAGGAATTGGAACACCTCCTAACACAGGAACATCCGCTAGACCTTGTAAAAATTCATCGGATCGCCCACAGTATAAAGGGAGGCGGACTCAATGTAGGGGCCTTTCGGTTGGCCGAAGTGGCTCGCTCGATGGAACAACAGGCCAAAGCAGGCATGAGTGGGAGTCTAGAGAAAGCATTGACCCGCCTGATAGAAGAAGAACGCCTATTGGAATCTATCTACAGGGAGCATTATGAACGAAAAGCAAATCCTCCTGGCTGAGGATGAGTTTACTGCCCGCAAACTGCTGGAGTTTCAGCTGAAACGGCTCCACATTACCTTCGATGCGGTAGAAACGGGCACCGCCGCCCTGGAGTACTTTCGGCAGGGAACCTACAAGCTTGTACTGTTGGACGAATACATGCCGGGTCTGAACGGGAGCGAGGTAGCTAGAGAAATCCGCAGGATCGATCCCTCCCTGCCCCTCCTTGCCATGACCAGCGACCCGGAAGCGGTACAACGGCTACTGGAAGCGGGGTTCCGGGAAGTGTTCGTCAAACCCTTGCACGGGAACGCGCATCTCGCTATCATCCTCGGGTATCTAGCATGAAACGATTCTTGTTCCTTCTTTTCGTGTGGGCACAACCCCTGCACGTGGCTTATCCCCTTAACCCACCGGAAGAATTGGTAGTGGCCTTTCTCCCAGGCCAGATCAGTTTGAACCCCCTCAATGCCTTCTCCGCAACGGAAGCCCAGGTGTACACCGCCCTCTACGAAGGACTCGTTTCCTACGATCCTGCCACCCTGGACCCTGTTCCCGGTGCGGCCAGCAGTTGGGAGGTATCCTCCGATGGAAAAACCTATACCTTTCGTATTCGAGAGGAGGCAAAGTTTTCCAACGGAGATCCCGTAACCGCGATGGATTTCCGCAACTCCTGGCTCAAATTCCTCCACCCCGACACAAAGGCGGAGTATTCTTTCTTGTACGACATTATCGCGGGAGCGAGGGACTACCGGACCGGAAAGAATCCCGACCCCAATTCCGTACAGATTCGCGTTCTTTCGGAAAAACGGTTCCAGGTCGTACTGGAGCATCCTTCCACCCATTTCCTGAAAATCCTCTGCCACCACAGCTTCGTCCCCATTCATCCCTCCCTTCTGGAACAGAAAGACTGGAATAGCCTTTCCGAAGTTCCCGGGAATGGTCCCTACCGAATAGTGGAGCGAAAGCCCGACGCCTGGATCCTGAAAAAGAACCCCCATTACTGGGATGCTGCCAATGTCTCCATCGAAACCCTCCGGTTCCTCTTCGTTCAGGATCCCCTTTCCGTCACCCGCAGGTTCAACGATTACGAGATCCATTGGGTCGCCGGGGGGATGTCCATCGATCAAGTCCTGTACAAGGACACCATCATCGTGAATCCCATGTTCGCTACCTACTATTTCTTCTTTTATACCCGTGATGAACCCTGGAAGGATGCCCGGGTGCGGAGGGCCATGGCCTTGCTGATCCCCTGGGAAAAGGTCAGGACAAAGGATATTCAGTTTCTACCCGCTAAAACCCTCGTCCCCCCCCTGCCTAGGTATCCGAAACCTGTAACACTGGAGGCGGCAAACCGCGAGGAAGCTTTCGCCCTCCTGAAGGAGGCTGGGTTCCCCGAAGGGAAAGGGCTTCCCACCGTCGTGTTCAAGATTCCCGAAGGAGAGGAAAATCGGATCGTAGCCGCGCTCTTTGCGGCCGCTTGGAAAGAGGCCCTCGGTCTGGACTCCCAAATCCAAACGTACCCTTACCCAGAGTACCTCACCATCCTGAAGGAGGGAGGCTTCACCCTGGGAACGGTAAGTTGGATCGGAGATTTCGCCGACCCCCTCACCTTCCTGCAAATGTGGACCACCCACAGCAATCTGAACGACGCGAAGTACGCAGACCCAGAGTTCGACGCTCTGATCGAGAAGAGTTTTCAGCAAGCGGGACAGGAACGGTACAAAACCTTAAGTGAAGCAGAATCGATCCTCCTCAAGAGAGCCGTGGTGCTCCCCATCGGTCATTCGCCTGCCATCAATCTGATCGATCTGCAGTTCCTCTCCGGCTGGTATCCCAACCCGCTGGATATCCATCCCTTCAAGTACCTCAAGTTCACCCCCTTCAAACCCCTTCCGGGGGTGATCCAGAGGAAGGAGGCCCTTCCTTACCTGAGCCGGGGATTTTGAGATTCGAATGCTGGGAAAGGAATTTCCTCCTTCCCCACATCCCCAGGGCAAACAGCACGGCCCCTATTCCAAGGGCAACGATAGCCTCCTTCCAGGCCTGGAGTGCCGCCGCATCACCCAGGTAACTGCTCACCAAAAGCCCCGGTAGCCGTCCGAGGGTAGACACTAGCAGGAAATAGGGAAATCCATACCGGGTCAACCCTACTACGTAACTGAGAAAATCCTTGGGGAAACCAGGAAAAATAAAGAGAACCAGTACTACCCCTTTGGCCTGTGAGGATTCCATCAACTGTACGAACCGTTCTACCCGTTCTTTTCCGAATATCCTCAAGATGATCGGTTTTCCCAACGCGCGGGCCGCGAAAAAATTGAATGTGGAACCGAGGGTGATACCCACTAGGGAATAGAACAATCCGTGCCAGAACCCAAAAAAGTACCCTCCCGCGAACTGGGTAACCTCTCCCGGAATGATGAACACGATCACCTGAAGGATCTGTAACCCCATGAACAGTAAAGGACCATATACTCCCCATCCTTCCATGTAAGCTCGAAGCGCGTAGGGGGAGGAGTATAGAAGCCGTAATTCCGATCGATACTTGATCACCAGATAGAGAGAAATGAAAAGACCGATGAAACTGAGAAGGGAGAGAAAGATTCTCTTGAGGAGGTTTCTATCCACCTGACAACACCTGCGACCTTTAATTAGAGATTATTTAGAGATTTAACCCCTTTGACTAGAGATATTTTTTTTTGTATACTTGTATACCATGAGTCATCACTCGAATACTTCGGTCTCCTATCATACACCCTTTAAATTGAACCAACAAGTTGTATATCCGTTGCAAGGGGTAGGGAAAATCATCTCTATCGAAGAACGCCCCTTCAAGGATAAAAAGCTCCTTTACTACGTCATCTACCTGGAAGTTTCGGATATGACCGTGATGGTCCCGGTAGAAAAAGCAGAGTCCCTGGGAATTCGAGCCATCGTCAGTAAAGAAGAAGCGGAAAAAGCCCTGAACTTCATCTCTGAAGAGTATGAACCGGTTCCCACAGACTGGAAACTGCGGTATCAAATGAACCTCGATCTCCTCAAACAGGGAAGTGTGATCGACATTGCTCAAGTGGTTCGTACGCTGTACCATCGATCCAAGATCAAGGAACTTCCCATCCTGGAACGGAAGCTGTTCGACAGTGCGCTGAAGCTTCTGGTGGACGAAATTTCCTACTCCCTTGGTTTACGGAAAGAGGAGATCGAGCATATGATCTTTTCCAAGCTGGAGGCGGAAGCCCCAGAAAAAGTCAAACCTAGCCATGCTTCTTCTCTTGCAGACGAAGAGGAGCCCGACCTGGAGGAAACCTTCGATCTCGAAGAAGAGGAAGAGGAAGAAGAGGAAGAGTCCTTCGACTACTGAGCATGAAACGGCACGCAGTGCTGATCACCGCAGCAGGGTCCAGTACCCGAATGGGCAACTCCATCAAAAAAGAGTACCTTCCCCTTGGAAACACCACGGTACTTGAAAAGTCTCTCAGAACTTTCGAATCCACAGGGCTATTCACCTGGTTCGTCATTACCGTTCCCCCCGGCGGAGTGGTCAAAGCCCGCCAGGTACTCGCCCCTTGGCTTAAGGATCCCTTACACGAGAAACACACCCTTTTCGTGGAAGGGGCGAACAATCGCCAGGGGTCCGTGCGAAAGGGTCTTTTAGCCCTGGAACCCTATGCGCCGGAACTTGTACTGATCCACGATGGGGCACGGCCCTGGGTAAATGCCCGTACCATCCTTCGGGTGTTCGAAGGTACCCATAGGTGCGGGGCCTGTGCGCCCGTCATTCCCCTGGTAGATTCCCTCAAACGCCTCCTGCCGGATGGAACCATCGCGGAACACGTGGATCGCTCGGCATTCGTGGGTATCCAGACCCCTCAGGGATTCCGTTTTTCCCAGATCCTCGAAGCCCACCTTCGGGCCGCTTCCGATGGAAGAGAATACCTGGACGACACGGAGATCTACCATCGGTACATCGGGAAGGTGGAGACCGTAGAGGGAGACAAGGGGAACCGCAAAATTACCTATTGGGAGGACATTCACATGACCGTACAGGGGGGGGAAAGCCAGCAGCAGAACACTCGAATCGGTTTCGGGTACGACATCCATCGGTTGGTAGAAGGTCGAACCCTCTGGGTGGGAGGGGTGGCCATCCCTTCCTCCAAAGGGGAAGAGGGGCATTCGGATGGGGATGTGCTGATCCATGCGGTGATCGACGCCCTCCTAGGAGCCATAAGTTCAGGAGATATCGGTTCTCATTTTCCTCCCACGGATCCCGTCTACAAGGACATTTCCAGCCGTCTTCTCCTCCAGAAAGTTCGGGTACTGATCCAGGAAGCTGGGTTCCGGGTGGTGAACCTCGATTGTACGGTGGTGCTGGAGAGACCGAAACTCCTACCTCATCGAGAAACAATCTGTAAGACCCTGGCAGAAGACCTGCAGATCTCCCCCTCGCAAATCTCCGTGAAAGGGAAGACAAAGGAAAGGCAGGATGCGGTAGGAAAGGAGGAAGCGATCGAAGCCTACGCCGTAGCCCTCCTCGCATGCCTTTCACCCGATCCTCAGGACACCCTTCGTGCGTGATTGGGATCGCATCCTGAAGCTTCTCAAGGGCAGGCTGGAAGGAGCGGAACTACCGTCGGTTTCCGTCGTGGCCCGGGAGTTCGCGCAAGACCCCTTTCGGATCCTCGTTTCCACTGTCCTATCCCTGCGGACAAAGGATAAGGTCACCCTCGAAGCTTCCCAACGGCTTTTAGAAAAGGCCCCCACTGCGGCGGCCCTTCTATCATTGACGGAAGAGGAGATTCAAACTCTCATCTACCCTGTAGGCTTCTACCGGGTAAAGGCAAGGAACTTGAAACAAATCGCGTTTCAATTGATCGAGCGATTCCAGGGAGAAGTTCCCGCGGACCGGCAACTCCTTTTGAGCCTACCGGGAGTGGGAAGGAAAACAGCCAACCTCGTGCTGAACCTAGGGTTTGGGATTCCCGCCATTTGCGTGGATACCCATGTGCACCGGATCTCCAATCGCCTAGGCTGGGTATGTACCCGTACACCGGAACAAACAGAGTATGCCCTGATGGAGGTGCTTCCCCAACCGTACTGGATTCCCCTCAATGAAGTACTGGTAGCTTACGGACAGCGGGTCTGCACCCCGCAGTCTCCCTTCTGTTCCACCTGCCCCCTCGAGCAGGAATGCCCCAAAGTGGGGGTAGGTCGCAGGAGATAGTAGGTACACTACACCCTTAGGGCTCCAGAATCACCTTATAGAGCGGCTCTTTGCCCGAAAGGAGTTTTTCGAACCATACCTGCCCCTCTTCCAGGGGGGCCACCTTGCTGATGTACTGATCTACCTGGATCCTTCGGGAACCGATCAGATCCACACAGGTTTGGTATTCACCCGAAGAGGCGGCTGAACCATACACATCGATCTCCCGAGTAACGATCGCCTGTAAACCGATGGGGACTGTGGGAGCCAGATTCCCGATCAATACGAGTTTCCCTCCCTTTCGTACGTAGGAAAGGGTTTCGTTCGCGGTTTTTTCCAACCCCACCGCTTCAAAAGCCACATCCGCCCCCTTCCCCTTCGTATGGTTCAGCACCATCTGGAGCGTGTTCGTCTTGGCGGGATTCACCGCCACATCCGCCCCTACCTTCATGGCCATCTCGAGGCGGGCTTCGTTCAAGTCTACCGCCAGAATGGTACCCGCACCGTTAAGCCGGGCACACTGGATCGCCATAAGGCCGATAATGCCACACCCCATCACCACCACCGAGTCCCCAATCCGGATGCGGCCGCGATTTACCGCATGGAGAGAGATGGAAAGGGGTTCGATCATGGCTCCCTGATGGAAGGAAACAGTGTCCGGGAGCTTGAACACGATGTGCTCCGGCACCACCACGTACTCGGCCATCGCTCCATCCCGGCGGTACTCGTCACAAGAAACCCCCAACACCCTTCGATTGGAACAGAGGTTGATCCTGCCCTGGAGGCAGTACTCACAGGCATTGCAGTAGATGGTGGAATCGAAGGTAACCCGATCTCCCACCTTCCAGCGGGTAACCTTGGCCCCGCATGCTTCCACCACTCCGGAGGCCTCATGCCCCATGATGATGGGTGGGATCCGTCGACCCGTATGCCCCGTCATCCCATGCACATCGCTTCCACAGATCCCCACCGCTTTGATCCGCACAAGGATCTCGTTTTCCTGGGGAACTGGTTTGGGAACATCCTTCCATTCAAAGGTATTCGGCGCGGTATGTACCAATGCTTTCATGGTTTCACCTCTTAAACGATTTAATTCTCGTAATTTGTACACCAAAGGTTACCCTTGGGCAACCTCCCCATTTGACGAGATGTTCTTAGTTTAGTACATTAACAACGAAACGATCCCATGGACATTACAAAGTATCTTTCTAAAGAGTGTATCCTGTTCATCGAGGATACACAGGACAGGGGCCGTGTACTCGAACTCCTCATCGAAGCCGCTCACAGGGCAGGGAAGGTGAAAGACAAACTGCGATTCGCAGAGGTTGTAGCGGCGCGGGAACTCATTGTGAGCACCGGCATTGGAGTCGGGGTAGCGGTACCCCATGCGAAACTGAAAACCCTCGATTCTTTCTTCATTGCCCTGGGGATCATGAAAAAGGGGGTCGATTGGGAAGCCATCGATGGTCAACCTGTAACTCTCGTGTTCCTGATCGGCGGCCCAGAGTACAACCAGAAAGAGTACCTTCATATTCTTGCGCAGATCGTTCAGGTGGTGAAAAACACGGATAAACGAGAAAAGCTTCGGAACGCCCAAACTCCCGAAGAAGTTCTGTCACTCCTATCGAGCTGACATTTAATTTCTACCCTCAGGAGGTGTCCTGTGATAGAGGCGAAAGATCTGGTAAAACGGTACGGCCCGCATACCGCGGTGGATCACGCAACCTTCAAAATCGAGCGGGGAGAAATCGTGGGTTTCCTTGGTCCCAACGGCGCGGGGAAAACCACCACGATGAACATGCTCACCGGGTACTTGTCCTGTACGGAAGGAACGGTAACGGTGGACGGGATGAATATCCTGGAACACCCGCTGGAAGTGAAAAAACGAATCGGCTACCTTCCCGAAAACCCACCCCTCTACCCCGAAATGACCGTTCGGGAATACCTGCAATTCGCGGGGGAAATCAAGAAGGTGCCCAAGCAGGAACTGCCCAAACGGATCGACGAGGTGATGCAGACCGTAGGAATCACCGATGTGGCGGGAAGGCTGGTGAGGAACCTGTCCAAAGGGTATAAGCAGCGTGTGGGACTGGCCCAAGCCATGATCGGGAAACCGGACATCCTGATCCTGGACGAGCCGACGGCAGGGCTAGACCCGAAACAGATCCTGGAGATTCGTCAGTTGATCAAAGATCTGGGGAAATCCCACACGGTGATCCTCAGTTCCCATATCCTGCCGGAGGTAAGTGCCGTTTGCAAGCGGGTTCTCATCATCAACCAGGGCAAGATCGTGGCGGACGATACTCCCGAGAACCTGGCCAAACGGCTTTTGGGGGGCAGTCACCTCCTGCTTCGGATTGACGGAACACCCCAACAGATCGAATCTGCCACGCGGAAAGTGGAGAATGTGAGAAACCTTTCTTTCAAGGAATCCCAGGAGCCTGGAACAGTGGAAGTGGTTGTGGAATCGGACAAGGACAAGGATATCCGTAGGGACGTTTCTAAAGCCCTCGGTGCCGCAGGGCTACCCATTCTCATGATGCGTTCCCTCGATATGACGCTGGAAGAGATCTTCCTGCACCTGACTACTAAAGAAGAGGAGGTAGCAAAGGTATGATGTCCATACTCAAACGCGAATTGAAGAGTTACTTTCTCACTCCCATCGGATACATTTACATGGGATTCTTCCTGCTGGTGGCAGGAGTATTCTTCACTTTCGGCAACCTGATCACCCGCAGTTCTCAGTACACCGGTTTCCTGGGAGGGATCCTCTTCATCTACCTCTTTGCGGTACCCCTCCTCACCATGCGGCTTTTCTCAGAGGAGAAAAGGCAGCGAACGGATCAACTTCTCCTAACGAGTCCCATTTCCATCCCGGAAGTCGTACTGGGCAAGTTCCTGGCAGCCTTTACCGTGTACCTGATTACCCTGGTGATTACCGTGATGTATGCCCTCGTGGTAGGGATCTATGGGGACCTTTCCTTCTGGGAAACCCTCGGTGCCTATATTGGGTTCATCTTCCTGGGCGCTTCCTACATTGCCGTGGGGGTGTTTGTGTCGGCAGGAACGGAAAATCAGCTAACTTCAGCTCTCGTTTCTTTCTTTTCCCTCCTCATGATCTGGTTGATCGATCCCATCAGTAATTCCCTTCCCGTGGATCTAACCGCGGGCATCATTTTCGCGGCTCTCCTGGTAGTGGCTCTCTGCGGATACATCTATCTCAACACGAAGAACCTCTACATCACCGCCGCGGTGTTTCTCCTCGGTGCCATCATCATCGCCGCTTCCTACTTCATCGATAAGGTGGTTTTTATCGGATTCATGCGGAAGTTTTTCTCCTGGTTCTCCCTCAACAAGAGGTACGAAAACTTCTCCATGGGATTGTTGAAGGTAGACAGTCTCGTGTACTACCTGTCCTTTACCGGCCTCTTTCTCTTTCTGACGGTCCGGTTGTTAGAAAAGCAACGATGGGTTTAAGGAGGTAGGCCGTGAAGCTCAAGAACATGAATCTAAAGGCACTGTTTCTCGAATCCTTACAGACCAAACAGGTACGGTACGGAGGGTATGCCGCCCTCTTGACCTTGGCCCTCGTCCTTGGCTTGATGCTGTTGAACCTGATCATCCAGCAGTTCTCTCCCCAGGTGGATCTCACCCGAAACAAACTCTTCTCCCTCTCGGAACAAACCTTGAAAGTTCTGGAAGGGATCAAGAGTCCTGTCACGATCTATGCTCTGTGGGAACCAGGCAAGGAATCCCGACAGGTAAAGGAAGTTCTGGAGAAATATGTGGCGAAGAACAAGAATATCCGTCTGGAAATCCTGGATCCCGACAAGAACCCCGGCCTCATCGCCAAGTACGACAAGACCCGCAAAGGAATCGAGAAAGGGTCTCTCATCATCGAAGGAGAAAAAGGGTTCAAAGTGATTCCCCAGGTGGACCTGTATGAAATCAACTGGATGAACTTCCAGAATCCGGAAATCACCGGTTTCTCCGTAGAGAAACGGGTTACAGGTACCCTCCTGTACGTTACCTCCGGTACTACGCCGGTGGTATACGACCTCACGGGTCACAAGGAAAAAGCCCTGTTCGATCTACAGATGAAGCCTGTGATCGAACGGGAGAACTTCACCTATAAGCAATTGAACCTCCTGCAGTCGGAAGTGCCGGAAGACGCGGGTCTCCTGGTGATCAATAGTCCGAAGCAGGATCTTACCCCGGCGGAACGGGACAGAATCTTGAGTTACCTACAGAAAGGGGGGAGACTCCTGGTCATGGCGGACTTCCAGAGCGGGGATCCCAAGAACTTGAAAGAAATCCTCGCTAGCTACGGGGTCGATTTCGACTTTGGGGTAGTGGTGGAGATGAACAAAAGCTACAACACGGGGAATCCCTTCCACGTGATCCCCGAGCCGAGCCTTCACGACATCGTGCGCCCCTTGAAGGAGAACAGTGTTCCCGTAGTCCTACAGTTCGCCCAGGGGGTAAAGACCCTTGAACTCAAACGCCGTACCCTAGAGATCGAGCCCTTGCTCACTTCCTCGAAAGATTCCTTCCTCCGAGTGGACTTGCAGAACAATTCACCCAGCCTGTCCGCCACCGACAAGAAAGGTCCCATCACCTTGGGGGTAGCCATCAAAGAACCCCTGGAGAATCAACAGGGGAAAGAAACCCGTATCGTGGTTCTAGGAAGCGGAACCCTCCTGGAACCCTTGGGCCTCTTTGGACAGATTCAGGGGAACTTCGACCTGTTCATGAACTCCCTCACCTGGCTCCAGGATAGACCGGAATCGATCTCTGTCCGGTCCAAGAGCCTCATCACCCTTCCCATGAGACTCTCGGGACTCCAGGTGATCATCTTCGGGTTACTCTTTACAGCGATCATTCCGTTGGGTCTGTTTGCGGCAGGGCTCGTGGTCTGGCTCAAACGGCGCCATCTGTAACCGAAAGGGGAGGTAGGTATGTCCAGACAAAAGAACCTCATCATCGTCGGTGCGGTCCTAGTGATCCTCATCGGAGGGTATTTCGGGGCTACGGCTTACAAAAAAGCCCAGATCGAAAAACAAGCGGAACAGTACAAATCCCTCTACATGACGGAACTCGATACCAAGAAGGTAACCCGGATCGAACTTCCCCTAAAGGGAGTAGTGCTGGAACGGAAGGGAGAAACGTGGACTTCACCTGCCGAAGCCCAGGGGGTACAGTTGGACCAGGAAGAGATCAAGAGTATACTTTGGTCCCTCTGCAACATGCGGTACGAGAGGGTCGCGGACGAGAATCCCAAGGACCTAGAGCCTTTCGGGCTTTCCACTCCCAAGGCACGGGTAGTGCTGACCCTGGAAGATGGAAGCAAAGTAGAGCTCCTAGGGGGAGATAAAACCCCCACAGGGTATGGGTATTATGGGATAAAGGCAGGGGAGCCGAAAGTGTACATCCTTCCCTCTTACCCGGGGGAACGGCTCTATGTGTCCCTGACGGATTTCCGGGACAAGAAACTGCCCTCCTTCAGCCCGGAGGATGTGGAACGCCTCACATTGATACATGGAAATACCCGGATCTCCATAGAACCGAAACCCAGTACCGGTGTGCAGGAAGCTACCTTTACCACCCACATCCTCACTTCCCCCTACAAGCTTCCCCGCGGGGTGGACTCCCAGGCTTTCCATAAACTAGTGTCGGTGTTCGGGAAATTGCGGATAAAGGATTTCGTCAGCGACAAACCCGCTTCCCTCGCTCCCTACGGATTGGACAAACCCGAGTACGAAATATCGGTGAAGGCGAAGGTGAAAGAAAAGGTTACGGAAAAGGAAGGGGATAAGGAAGTGGAAAAGGAGATTCAAAAGGATGTCTCCCTTCACCTCCTGATCGGTAAGGAAGCGGCCAAGACGGGTCCCGAGTGGGAAAAGAACCGGGTGTTTGCCAAACTGAAAGACTCTCCCACGGTGTTCCTGTTGGAGGACATCCGTTCCGACATTTCCGTAAAACCTTTTGACCTGATCGACAAGTTCGCCTTCATCATCAACATCGATAAGGTCGACAAACTGCACATAGACTACCTGGGTGCCCGCCACACGGGGGAAATCAAACGGGAAAAAGTCACCGTTACGGAAAAGGACAAGGACGGAAAGGAAACGAAGAGGGAAGAGACAAAAGAAACCTTCCTCTTCGACGGAAAGGAAGTGAAGGCCGAAAAATTCAAGGATCTGTACCAGAACTGTATCGGCCTCATCATCGAAGGGGAGATCCCCGCCGGTTGGAAAGCATCCGGAAAAGCGGAACTCACCCTGGAGTACTACCTGAACGATCCGGCGGGTAAGATACAGCGGGTACAGTACCTTCCTTACAATCGGGATTTCTACGCCCTTTCCCGGGAAGGGGTAGTGGAGTTTCTCGTGTCCAAACGTCAGGTAGAGAAGATCGGGGAGAGTTTGAAAAAAGTCACAGAACCATGATCCGCTCACCGCTTTTGAAGATACTTACCCGTCGGGTGGATTCGGAAAGCACCACGGCCACCGCGCGGCTAACCACGGTGATGGCGGCGGCCGCGGTGTGCCGTGCCCCCAGGCCGGAGGGTAACTCGGCGGGGGGCACTCTAGTACGCAGGTAGGTTCCTGCCGAAACGATCACCCCATTCCCCTGAATCACGAAGGCGCCATCCAATTTGGAAAGCTCTTTGATGGTCTCCTTCAAACTGGGATCCAGGATGTTCCGGTCCGATTCCGGATACCCCGCAAAGGGATTGATGATCATCTGCTGGCAGTGGTGCTGGACCTGCTCGTAGTCCCCCAGGACAAAGATCGTTCCCGAGGGTTTCCCTTCCCTGCCTTCCTCTGCCAGCTCTCCCGCAATTTCTATTACCCGCATCAGTACCTGGTTCTCCAGATCCTGCCCCTCGTTTTCCTTCCCAAAGGCAAAGAATACCTTGAACTCGCTCCCGATATCCGTATCCCGAACCGAATCCAATACCCCCGAGAAGGGAACACCGAAGATGCTCACCACCCGCTCTTCCTGCTGGAGCAGCCCCCGAGACAGGGCAAAGACGATGGAGAGTTCTACCTGGTTTGCCCGGCTTACCCCTTTGAAAGGAATCTGTACCACGGGGTGCTCAGGGAATTGATCCCGTATCCGTTCCACCCGGCTCACTGTCACAAAACAGACGTTTCTAGGCAGGTCTTTGGGAAAAAAGCCCAGATCCTCCAGACAATCGGCATGCACGAAAATGTGAGAGGCTTCGATCTTCTCTGCCAGAATCAGTCCCTGCTCCCAGCATGCCTGTGAAAGGAAGAATCGCCCTTCCCGATCCATCGGAAGTTCCTTTTCCTGGAGGGAAGGTTCAGTTCCTCCCTTTCCCACAAAGGCTCGGTATGCTTCCACAGGGTGGAAGGCAGAAACGATCTGTTCGTACACCTGGGGAGTTTCCAGTCTAATGGCTACCTGTCGGAGCACCTGTAAATGTTCCATCCCGTCTCCCACGATGAGAATCAATAGATGCACAGGCCTCTCATCCGGTGCGCCGTAGGGGATCCCCTCTTTACTGATGCCTAATAGGACTCTGGATGGGCCATACCCGGCCACGATGGCATGGGGTATGGCGATCCCGGAAGCGATCCATGTGGAAAGAACGGATTCCCTTTCTAGTATTTTTTTCAGCAATTCCTCTGCATCGATATGCCCGTACACGTGGGCAAATACTTTTGCCAGCTCCTCGAAGGCTTCCTGCTTGGTACGGCTTTCAATGAAATGCACTCCCTCGGGAATGCAGTAATCTCGAAGAAGCATCCATCCCTCCTAGGATAGGCTGTACAGATCGTTCCCCTTGTCGTCTATCACGAGGAAAGCGGGGAAATCCTTTACTCGAATCAATCGTACCGCTTCCATGTCCAGATCGGGATAATCCAGCACTTCGGAGGCCAGGATGTGCTCTTTAGCCAGTAAGGCGGCAGCCCCCCCGATGGTACCTAGATAGACCCCCCCATACCGGCGGCAGAGTTCCCTAGTACCCTTTGCCCGATTCCCCTTTGCCAGGGTTACGAGGGACGCGCCTTCCCGCATGAAGGTTTCCAGGTAGCTATCCATCCGCTGGGCTGTGGTGGGACCGAAGCTTCCGATGGGGTAGCCAGGGGGTGTTTTGGCAGGCCCGGCATAGTACACCCCGTACCGATAGAGGTACTCGGGTAACCCCTTTCCTTCCTGAAGGCGCTGGAGAAATCGAGCATGGGCAATATCCCGAGCCACCACCAAAGGCCCTGTAAGGAGGATGAGGCTTCCCACAGGAAGCCTGGAAAGATCCTTCCGCACCTCATGGAGACTGCGGTCGAGGTTGATCTTTGTCACGATTCTCCCCATTCCTCCATCAAGCCCTTCCCCTCCCGTAACAAACTCCCCTGAGCTATCGCTTAATGCCTTCCCAGGGCGCCGTACCTTCCGCGGACCCCGAGCCTTCAGGCTAGACATCTCCTGTACAAAGCGGGCTGGATTCTTTTCCAACTCCTCCAAAAACACTCCCTCCGGTGTGATCCTGGCCAGGATGTTCCGATCCGCGCTACAGGAAACCCCGATACTCACCGGGCAGGCTCCCGCATGGCGGGGCAACCGAATGACCCGAGTATCCAGCGCGAGGTATTTCCCTCCAAACTGGGCTCCAAATCCCGATTCCTCTGCCAGTTGAAGAAGAATCGCGCTCCACTGCCGGTCCAGATACAGGGATCCTTTTCCATCTCCCCGATCCGGTAATCCATCCAATAAACCGGTGGTGGCCAGTTTCAGAACTTTCAGATTCATCTCCGGAGAAAGGCCGCCAATCACCACCGCCAGCCGGTAGGGAGGACAGGCAGCAGTGCCTAGGGCCCGCACTTTTTCCCGCAGGAAGGAACGAAGTTTTTCTGGTTCCAGAAGCGCCCTGGACTCCTGAAAGAAGGAAGTCTTGTTCGCGCTTCCCGCTCCCTTGGCAACGAAGAGGAACCGGTACTCATCCCCTTCCGAAGCATAGATATCGATCTGAGGAGGGAGGTTCGTTCCCGTATTCACCTCTTCGAACATAGTAAGGGGGGCAATCTGGGAGTACCGGAGGTAGCGGGTGCGGTACACTGCCTCTATACCTTGTAGAAGGGCTTCCTCGTCCAGAGAACTTCCCGTTGCTTCTTTTTTACACTCTTTTTTCCCTTCCAGCGTACCTAAAAGAGCTTTCCCTGCATCCCCCAGGGGGTGCACCCACACCCGGTCTCCCTTCCAGGCGATTACGGTGGCAGTTCCCGTATCCTGACAGAGGGGGAGAAACCCTTCGGAGGCCACTACCGCATTCCGGAGAAGAGCTTCCGCCACGTACCGGTCGTTTTCCGAAGCCTCAGGGTCCTGGAGGATCCCGTTCAATTTTTCCAGGAACACTGGACGAAGAAAAAAGGAGACATCGTGAAAGGCTTCTTCAGCGAGCCTCCGGATTGCCTCTGGATCAACCTCGAGGAAGGTAGCACCATCCACTATCCGGGTACGGATACAGTTCCCCTCTAACTTGCGGTACTTTACAGGGATAAAAGGATCAAAGCCGGGAATGTTGAACATGTTCCCAGTATATCATGAAATATCAATCGATTTCGAGGAGTTCGTTGATTTCTTCGAAACCCACGATCTCCTTTCTTCCCACGATGCCTACCAGGAGGTACTCTTTATGGAGGGGATCATACTTGTAGCTTTTCAGAAGACGAAAATTTTCGATTTGTCCAGTTGATTTCACGTGGGTTCGTGTTCCTGTACAGTAGATTTCATCGGTACCGAAACGGATGCGGTCTTCTCCCGCGATCGAAATGGGAAGATCCTTCTGGATGAGTTCCTTCACCCGCTCTTCCAGTTCCGGAATGGGAATGGAAGGTTTTTCCGGAAAACTGATCACGAATCCATGCTTCACGTCGGAATGGAGGACCGGTGGAGTGTAATGGTAATCCCGGGCAAGCACGTAGCTGGTAAGATCTTCCGCCGAGTGGGCCATCAAGCGATACTTGATCGTTCGATCCACCACTCCCTTGATTCGGCTGGGGAGGGGACCAAAAACGGAAGGACGTGTAACGATCACCTCTTCCCCGATACCGAAGATGATCTGGGCATTGTACCCCAGCACCTCGTAGATCAAATCGAAATGCTCCACGATCACCCTTCTTCCATGGGATACCACCCTGGATATGGCCTCCGCGACTTCGTACTTCTGTTTGAAGGCAAGCTCGTACCTCACATCGATATGAAATGTATGGGGAGCGAAGAAATCCTCCGGTTCAAAGGAATAGATGGGAGTGGGCCTGAGGTTCACTCCGTCGTCATCGTTGGTCAATTCTAGTCCCGGGAAAAGCCCTCGGATCAGGGTGGATTTTCCCGATCCCTCCGCGCCGATGATCCCAATCAAGAGATCCGTTGGGTACAGGTACCGCCGGGCGAGTTCCCCCCCCAGCATATAGAGCCGAAGCCTTCCTCGGGGGGCATAGTAGGTGGCATAGATGAGGGTTTCGTGGTAGCCGAACCGACCGGCAGGCGGGGATGGCCTAGAATCCATGGGACTCCCCTTCATCGAACTCGATTCCCAGGAGGGGGGCGTGCTGCTGGGCTCCGTAAATGTCCGTATCCCCGGGGGAACCCGAGGGGCAAGGCCTGCGCAGGGTGATCTTCACGGCCGACACAGGTTCGAACCAGATGATCCCTAAAATATCCTCCTTTTGAATTTTATAGAGCCGACAGATCAGTTCCTCGTTCACGATGTTCCGAGCTTTGAACAGTTCGTACCATTTCCGGTCTTTGAATAGAATATCCAGGGTCAATTCATAGGGGCCTGAGTTCTTCGATCGGATCACTCGAGCCACTTCCAGAATGTTCTTTTTCATTTCTTCCCTCCCTTCCCCTTCTTCGCTTCCACCTGTTCTACCCTCAGGGGAAAGAATCGCTGGCTACCAATCTCCATCAAATGGTAGAGAGAAAACTCGTACACCTCTCCCATGGAAGTATCCGAGGGAGAGAAGGGAAAGGCGAGGTTCCCTGCCGTCGCGATACGCCCCCTGTACCCATAGTGCAGAAGGGTGGAACGGGTGACACTGCAGAGGGTGTCGGCATCCTTCTGACTCTCCCCTACCGCATCGATCAAGATCCCTAGTTCATGACTCTTTCCCGGGTATGGCTCCCGGCTCCCCATCACACCATTCTTCCCGTATAGATGAAAATATAGGACCCCTTTGATTCCTTCCTTTTCCATGAGGGATGTCACCTGAGCCCGGACTTCTTCCAGGATCAATTCGATCCCCTCGATCATGAGGGGGTCCCGAACACCCGCCAGGCACACGGTACGGAAACCGATGGGCCGGGCAGCTTCCAGCTTCACCGTGTAGGGCTGGATCGGCTCGAAACGACTTCCCCGAACCTCCACCCGGCCGTCCCCTAGTTCGGTAAAGGTCGCCTGTTCCAGATTGATCATTCCTCCCGGCCCGTAGAGATGATAGGGGTCCGATTTTTCATAGAGGGTATGGGCTGCTGTAGAGGCACTGGTAAACACCCTTTTGGGGTTCAGACTTTCCAGGATGAAACTCTCACCCCCTAGGATTCCCAACACACAGTCTGCCCCCGACCCCGGAGTAGCGGCGATGGCAGCGCACTCCAGGATCTTCCCCATGTGAAGGGCCAGCCCTGGATCGAATCCCAGCATGATGGGAAGGGCTGCGAACACGGCAGGATCGAAGCACCGTCCACAGAGGATCACCTCACACCCTTTTCGATGGGCTTCGATGATGGGTTCCACCCCAAACTGGGCCACGATGTAGGGGCTCTCCTCGATGGCCCGCCGGTCCAGGGTAGGAACGAAGGGGAGAGGCCGTAGGGCATCCTCCTCCAAGGCTTTCAGCACTACCGGTTTGGGAATGTCCGCCGGGATGATGCCCAGCCGAAAGGACAACCCCTCTTCGTGGGCAATTTCGAGGATGATCTCCTTGCACCATGTCAGGTGTGGCAATGCCCCCGAACCACCGGCTGTTCCGATTACCACAGGAATGTTTCGTTTCAGCCCTTCCACCAGCATGAACCGGAGGTCCCGTTTCACAAAAGCCCGATTGGTGAAGGATTTCCCGGATCCCAGATAATAGGGTCCCGGATCCGTAGATCCTCCATCCACGGCAATCAAGTGGGGGTTTCGCTCGATTCCCCGGAGGAATGATTCGGGAGGAAACCCATACCCTAGAATCGCCGTAGGGCTCAGCACCTTGAATCCGTCGGGGAATAGCCGATCGAGTTCTTCAGGATCCCGCCGGGCAAGGTCTAGGGCCGCATTGAGAAGCCGCTGTCTTCTGCCCTCCGCCTCCGCGCTTCCAAGCTTTCTTGGGGTACGCGCTTTCGCCGCGCGCGCTCCTGCGGTTGAGTCGCTTTTAGTCGCTTTTTTCTTTTCCTTCGGGTGCTTCTTCTCTTTCATCCTAGACCCTCCTTCCTACACCGTACAATGGCTAAGGCCCTCTCCATTTCGTTCTTCACGATGGTAAACCCCTCGTCGAACCCCATCCCAGGCTTCGCCAGCATCCGATGGGGTTGCGTAGCTAGGGCGATATGGACACACACCCGGGCCGACACATCCGTTTCATTACAGGTTCCCCCCTGGTAGGCTTCCATCCCATGGCTTTTACAGTACAGGACACTCTCCACGATATTCTCGATCCCCCCCAGGTCTGGAGTTTTTATCTGAACCATGTGACAGCATTCCGCATCGGTGAACTCCCGAATGTCTTCGTAGGTATTGCACCACTCGTCGGCCACGATCTTCACCGAAGACCCCAGGGCCTCCAGTTTTTCCTTCAGTTTACGTAAGGCTTCGATCTGTCGACCCTTCTCTTCCATGTCTACGGGTCCTTCGATGTAAAGGGGTAACCCTCCCACATCCTCCTCCAGGCTCGCCAGGTAGGAGGCAATGCGGTCGAGGTTTCCATTGAAGGCCAGTCCCAGGGTGCCGTACACATCGAAGTGGAGGGTGGGACGGTAGGCCTCCGTTTCTTCCGTAAGCTGGGCAATCCGGCGCACGATCCATCGGATATACTCCTTGAGTTTTTCCCCCTGGTACCCCAGCTTATCCGGAATATTGTTGATCAATCCATGGGGAAGTACGTCCACCTTTTTCAGGATCATCTTGTCAACATTCGTGTACCGCTCGTCCCCTGTCTGGGCGAAAATGGGGATCCGTTTTAAGGTGAGAGGCAATCCATACTCCTCTGCCAACACTTCGCACATGAGTTTACCCCGTACGATGGCGCAGGCGTCGAGAAGCGCCTGGGTCAATCCATACAGTATAGCCGTATGGAGTCTTCTCGGACCCTCCTCGAAGGGTTTCAGCTCTTCTATCGATGTACGGAAGGAACTCACTTCCCTTCCTTCCAGGAACGGTTTCACCTCCCGTTCCAGAACAGGAAGGTAAGAGGAGGCGAGGAAAAGGGGATCCCTTCCTCCCGCGCCCGAGTACTGGACAGCGGCGCAGTCCCCCACAGCCACCGATCCATTCTCCAATACCAGAAGGATCGATATGCTCTGGCCTGCTTCCCGTATGCGGGTGAACCCCGGAGTGATAGGCTTGCCCTGATAGATGAACCCATCCTGGGGGGCTCCCGCTTTGATCGCCCGTTGATCGTCGAAGAAAAAAGCGGAAGTCCCGGGAGCAAATAGTACCTCTTTAATTTTCATGGAAAACCTCCCGTAATGTGCGTCATTTTTAGGCTCTCTGCGCGGGGGATGTAACGGTAGTGTTCACTCTCGGTCTCCCCACCAGATGTCCTTTACTGATGGCATAAATATCATCCGTTACCATCTGGAAGTTCACGGGCCTGCCCTCCGCTTTTCCCCGCTCCACAAGTCGTTCCCGATGGTAGTCCAGGATCTTCTTTCCCAGGGGAACACTGCCTGGCTGAAGGATCCGGATGTATCCGTCGTTATCCCGTGCGGGAAGGATCTTCCCCAAATTGAACAGGGAGGGGGCAAAGGGAACATCCAGCACCCCCGACTGGAATGCTCGAATCGTCCCCAGTTCCCAATTTCCTTCCCCCAGCTTCCACACCCCCTCGAGGATAGCTTTCACTTCCTCCCGGATTAGTTCACTTTCCCAGGCCAGCTCGGAGCTTTCCGGCATCCTTTGATCGGTGAGCATGTGAATCAGCTGGCGGGTAGCTCGCAAGCCCTCCGCATTGGCTTCCTTTGTAGGAATCCCAAAAGCTTCATGGGGAGACTTCACGATTACCTTTTCCGCCCCCGAGAACACGGCAGCTACCGTACCCCACCCGATCACCGCGAAGGCCTTTGCCTCATCCTCGGGGAATCCCCCCATCCACTGGTGAAACACGATAGTCAAGTGGTAGTCCGTGAATCCTTCCAGGGTGAAATACTCCTCTGCCAACTGGCGCAAGGTTCGAACGGCCGCCACATCCTGGATGAGATTCCCACCCTGGCCGTAGCCCAGAGTGATGGATTTCACCCCCTGTCCCAGGGCAAAGAGCCCTTCGAGAATCCCTACCGCATGGCTGATGCAGGGAGGCACGAGGGTGCCTGTCAGGGGTCCAAAGGGCTCCCGATTGATCCGAACCCCTTCCTCCTCGTAGTACCCTACTAGCGCATCCACATATTTCCAGTACTTTAAGGATTGTTCTAAAGGAACCTTTTTTGCGTAGGGGATATTGTACGAAATGCCCCCACCCTCGAAACTGGTGAACCCTCCGGCAAGGGAGATCTCTGCCAGCAACCGGGCGTCCGGGGTTCCATGGCGTACCTGTACAGGTTTGCTTACCGCTTCCGTTACCTGACGGCAGATTCTCACCCCGTAGTTCACTGCGGGAAATCCGTTCAGGAGAGACTTCCCCGCCGCGAGAGACTTTTCTATTCCCTCCTGAGCTTCGGTATAACGGTTCTGCCGGGTGTAGGCGTCGATCGTGGTGGGCAGGAGATCCGCCTCCCCTTCCGCTTCTAGGTACTTCAGAAGTCGGATATGCTCCTCTGGCAAGGCCACACCCGCTCTCGGTTGGGTAAGAAGGGTGTTCGTTCTTTTCGCCTCCTCCATCGCCACCGAAAACCGTTTGGCTTGGGGAATTCTCTTTTGATAGGCGATCGCTTCCTGCAGCTCCACCTCTTTCCCCGTAGGCCAACTCGAAAGAACCGTTTCCCGTTCTTTTAGAAAATCCGCCTTCTTGATTCGTTCCAATCCTCGCATATAGCCTACCCCTTTCATCCTTCTCTCTGCCGAAGGTCCCGGCTCGATTCTATAACCACCGCCTCCCCGACTCATCCAGGCCTCTCGTTCGATTCCATACGTAGCTTCTCCACACGGCTTATCCATGATCAGGCTCCGCGAGGAACTTGTCTACCTGTCCCCCGATTCCGGAACCAGCGTCTCGATGGCCAATCGGGAAACTTCCTCCGGGTACTCTTTCGCGTAGTTCCCCAGTAAGGGGAATAGGTACGAGGCATCTCGAAAGTAGGAAGGATTCTTTGGAAGCAAGTGAATCCGGGCACTGCCATGGGAACTGCCCTCCAGCGAGCCGCTTTCACCTATCGTCCCTCTTCCCCCTTCTACCCTCCCTGCCTCTGCCCTTCCTGGCCCCATACTCCCCATCTCAATCTTCCCTGACCCCTTACTCCCTGCCTCGAGTCCACCCTGTGCCACTAGGTGAAACAGTTCCCGGATCGGTTCCCCCAGATCGAACAGAGAAAGGTACCCCCCGCTCCCGATGAGTGCATTGATGGGCCGTAAGTCTTTCCCCGATTGGAGGAAAATCCTCCCGGTAGGAGTGTAGGTTTCCTCCAGGGTTCCCCCGTGCCTCAGGGTGGCAATCGCCACCGCGGCCAACACAAGGAACCGATCGATCCGTTTCTCCCTCTCCGAGGTGGGTACATAGGAAGTGTCCTGGGTTACCTTTTCCACGTATCGATGAATTTCAAGAGGCAGGGAGGATGAGGTTACGTTTCCCTCTGATCCGCCCCAGACAAGACGGATAAGGACAGGAAAGTATGGTTTCACCGTGTCCCACAGAGCGGCCGCGCTTACCCGTATGCCCAAATCCCCCTCCACGGTGCGCTTCACCCAGGGCTCCCGGAGTCCTTTCAGCACCACCCCCTCTTCCCCCCAGAAGGACTCTCCCACGGAGTACACATCCGTGGTAGCTCCCCCCAGATCGATCACGCAGAACCGATCCCATCCTTCCTGATGGGTACCGATGGCTTCCACCAGATCGAACACCGCCGCGGGAGTAGGGACAGGATCGGTACCGCAGAACTCCCGCACCTGTTGGAGACCTTTCCCCTCTACGATGGTATCCAGGAAGATCCTCTGGATAGCCGCCCGGGTCTCTTCGATGCGGATCTCTCCCACACGGGGCATCACGTTGGGGGCCACCACCACTCGCTTCCCTTCCAGGATCCGAAGAACTTCCCCCCGAACCGAGGCATTCCCCGCGTAGAGGATCGTTCCCCTGAAAGGGGATGCTGCTAGCTTCTTAGCATTCCAGAGGACTGTTTCCTCATTCCCCCCATCGGTCCCCCCCGTGAACAGAAGGATGTCCGGGGAAGCGCGAAGGATTTCCGACAGTCGATCCTCCCGAAGCTTGTAGGCTGAATCCGCTACGATCTTGCCCCCCGCAGACCAGGCGGCCAGTCTGGCGATCTGTAACGTCAAATCGGGAACGAGTCCGATCGCGGCAATCCGTAACCCTCCCTTGGCAGAACTGGAAAACCGCACCCGTGGGCTCGCCTTGTCTTCCCCCTGCCTCCTCCCGGAAGAACCCGTGTTTGCAGGCTCTCCCTTTCGAGGCTCCTCTTCCCTGGCCTCCCCGTACGGCAGACCTGTCAACTCGGTGTATACCTTTCCAAACCCCCGGGAAAGATCCTCCTGGGTAGTGGGGGTAATCACCCTGCGAACTAGACGCAACCCCTCCTCGGTACGGAGAAACAGGACTCCCTTCGTGTAGGTGGAGCCGATGTCAATGCTTACCAGTTCTTCGCGCATCGATGTCCTGCTCCAGTAGTTGTGCTACTTGTTCCAGGTCCACATCCGGGGGGAACACCCGATCGAAGCCCATCTGCTTGAACTTCTCTTCCACTTCCGAAAAAGGGGTTTTCCCCACTACCAGGTTTCCTCCCACGTAAAGGATGATATCCTCCAATCCCCGTTCCACACATCGATCCCGGAATCCCTGACAATCGATCAGGCCATGTCCGTAGAGGGAGGATACGAGAATGGCATCGGAGGCTGTTTCGAGGGCCGCGTCGATGAACTCGTCCTGGCTTACCATCACTCCCAGGTTGGTCACCTGAAACCCCTTTTCGGTGAAAAATACTTCCAGAATCTTGTTCCCTACCGAATGGCAATCGTACCCGATGACTCCCAGTACGATCTTTCCTTTAAGGGGACTGTCCGGTCCACAGGCTGGCGTGCCCGCCCCACTAGATATGGCTCCCATTCCGCTCATTCCCACACCTCTTTGATCCGCTCTTCCAGGTGGAGCAGCGAACCCCGCTCGATCCGGTACTCGAACTGAATCGTTTTTCCCCCTTCCTCTCGGAAACGCTGGAATAGCGCCTTGTTCTCTTTACTGACCTGGAAGGAGTACCCCGGAGGGATGATGATCACATCCTTGTCCTTGATGAAGTCCATCACATCCTGCCCTTTCCCCAGGAGGAGGGTTTCTATCCCTTTGGGAGTGATGCGAAGATCCCTCAATTTGTTCTGGATGATCTGGGAGAAAGTGTCGCTTTCACACACGATTCCCACGGTATTCCCGGGTCCGATGCTCCCTAGCTCGAGGATCGTTTCCGGGCTGGGGGATACCGCTACCTGCACGATCCGCTCCTCCAGGGAAGGGAAAGCACGCAGGAGATCGTTGTAGTGGGTGGAAGTTACGATGATGAGCTTGAAGGGTTCCAGTCTGGATAGGGAAGTGGGATTCCCCAGGATTTCATGGAGGAGGAACTTCTGCAGATCGATCCCCTTCATGTAGGCCAGCTGCTTGTGGAACATATCCAGGGACTCTGTGTTGCAGTCCACTGCTGCCACATGGAAGATCGCTTTCTTTTCCATTCGTTCCAGGAGGCTGATATGAACGAGAGTCTCGATTTCCCGGGGAGTGAACCGCATTCGTTCCAGTTCGTCCAACAAACGTCCGATCTGCCGCAAGGCCCGCTCCTTCCTCCCCGTCTCAAGGGGCTGTACACTGCTACCCACGAAGGTACCCTGTCCTCTCCGTACTTCGATGACTCCTTCCCGAACAAGTTCTTCGTACGCTTTCTTGACCGTACCGCGGGCAAGGCGTAGTTCCTCGCTCAACTCCCGCTCGGAAGGAAGTCGGCTCCCTTCGGGAAGCTTCCCTTCCCGCACTGCCCGGGAAATCTGATCCACGATCTGCCGGAAGAGGGGCCTATCGCTAGTTGGATCCAGTTGTATGTGAATCATGGGATTCCTCGCATATAGATTCCATTTGGTATAGTTGTCTATTCCATAAAGTGTACCACCATCGGATTGGGTTTGCAAGAGCGAGAAAGTAACAATCTTTCCTTATTCATGGTACAATGTGCGTCATGAACAATCTCGAGATTCGCATCATTGTCACCGGCGGTACCTTTGACAAACTGTACGATGAAATAAAAGGGGAACTCACATTTCGAGACACCCATGTACCTGAAATTTTGCGACAGGCTCGCGTTTCTATTCCTGTCCAGGTCGAATTGAATCAACTCATCGATAGTCTCTACATGCAAGAGGAAAATCGCCGTTCGGTTCTCGAGGCATGCATGAAAGCGAACGAGCGTCACATCATCATTACCCATGGTACAGACACCATGACCGAAACCGCAAAACTGTTAGGAGAAGCGGGCTTAGACAAAACCATCGTTCTGACGGGAGCGATGATACCATACAGGGTCGTCGGTTCGGACGCTCTTTTCAATTTCGGGGTTGCATTTGCGGCGGTTCAACTTCTGCAAAAAGGTGTATACATCACCATGAATGGACGTATTTTTCATTGGGATCGGGTACGCAAGAATCGATCCTTGGGAGTCTTTGAAGAAATATAATATGGGTATTCCCTCGCCCTATTGAGAGTGTTAGTCTAAACCGCCCAACTTATTGTTTAAAAAGCACCCTATACCCTCATTTGCTTTCTTTCTGCCAGTGTGATACCTTATAAATACTATTGGAATTGTAGGAAAAGGAGGTGTCGGAAAATGAAAAGGTTTTCTATAGAAGGAATATATGGTATATACGGTATATTCGCTATATCTGCTATAGCATTTATTTTTCTCCTCTCCTGCCAACTTCAGGTATCCCCTGTGAGAGAAAGAGAAGAAGATTTCGACCCCGGGGGCACCCCTGTAACCCGAAGTATTTATGCGGCCGGCTCTGTTTATATGGGAAACGAAATATATAAACCTGTTCTCTGGGTGAATGGTACTCCACAACTTTTGCCCCTTCCTGACGGGAAAACAGAAGGACAAACCTTCGCCATTCAGGTTTCAGGGGGAAAGATTTACGTAGCGGGCCAAGTGAAGGAAGCGGAAGGTACGAAATACCCCTCTATATGGGTTGTCCCCATCGGCTCCGCTCCGGGAGCCCCGATCCTTCTTCCCGTTCCTGAAAACCACAAAGGGGGGGATCCCACCCTAACCGCTCTCTTTGTCGAGAACGGAAACGTACATGCCGCAGGAGTGCTGGTGGATGAGTCGGATCCAGAAAACCCCCAGCGAAAGTTAGCCTACTGGAAGAACAGCGCAGCTCCCACCTTCCTTCCCATACCGGATTTTTCCCCGTATCCCGCCGACATCGGATATGTGGGATACGAAGGGATGTGGGTACAGGAGGGCACCGTATACATCGCGGGGGTTATAAACATCGATCGAGATCCTGACATATACTTGCCTTACCTGTGGAAAAACGGCACACCCACACCTTTGTCCTTGCCAAACGGGATCGACAGACGGAGATTGTACGGTGCCTATTATTCCGGAGGATTTCTTTACCTGGCCGGGTACTATGTGGATGGTACCACCGCTATACCCTGCTACTGGAAGTTCGATACAGCAAGCGAAGCCAGTACCATACACGCTCTTTCCGGGTATACCTCCCAAAACGTTAACTTTGGTTTCGTTCCTTTCGTAGAGGGTTCCTCCGTGTATGTGGGCGGGGGAATAGGGATTCCCAATCAGGACGGATGGACCCCCACCTACTGGAAAAATGGAACCCCTGTCCCTGTTCCCCTTCCTTCGGGTCAAACGAGCGGTTTGGTGACAGGCCTTACCCTGAAAGACGGTACTGTGTACCTAGCAGGATTCTACGGAGACCCGGAAGGAATCGGTTCCGAAGGCTTCATTTGGAAAGGATCCGCGAAACAACCAGTAAGTCCACCTACTGGTTCCCAGGGAACCCAGATATACGCGCTGGCCGTGGAATAGCTGTTGACAAGCATATTCATTCGCCCTACTGTAACAGAGAGGAGCGAGATATGCCGACGATTGCCGAAGTATACAAAACCCATCTGGCTGCGATGATTCAAAACACCTCCCAGAATCAAGAGGTGACGGAAAAGAACGTGTTTCAGCCGGGCAATCCTGTAAACCGCAAGTACGTGGACAAGGTAATCGTAGACCATCTGCTTCCCGGAAGTCGGATCGTCAATATCGAGACTCTGTACGAACTGCATCGGAGAAGCAAAGCAGGGAAATCCTGCCTCATCCTGATGGAACATTACAGCAACTTCGATCTTCCGGTGTTTGTCTACCTACTATCCCAAAGCGGCCCAGAAGGGCAGGCAACGGCGGAGTCGATCGTAGCGATGGCGGGAATGAAACTCAACGTGGAAAGCAAGGCAGTGCTCGCTTTCTCCGAAGCCTACTCCCGCATCGTCATCTACCCCAGTCGTTACCTGGAAAAGATTACCGATCCCGAGGAACTGAAGGAAGCCCGAAAGAAGAGCGGCGTCATCAACCGTGCCGCCCTCCATCACATGGTACGTTGTAAACATTCAGGGCACATCATCCTTGTCTTCCCTTCGGGTACACGGTACAGGCCCGGCAATCCCGACACAAAGAGAGGACTCAAAGAGATCGATTCCTACCTGAAAGTGTTCGATTACATGGTACTGATAGGAATCGCGGGCAACATCCTGAGGATCCATCCCAGCGGCGAGATGGAAGAGGATCAACTGTTCAAGGACACCGTAGTGTACAAGGTAAGCCCGATTCTGGAATGCGAAGCCTTTCGAAACGAAGCACGTTCCAAAGCTCCTGCGGATGCGGATCTGAAACAATACGTAGCCGATGAGGTGATGCGGGAATTGGAAAAACTTCACCAAGAGGTCGAGCACCTTCGGGAAGGAAAAGCCTAGGCGTCCACCCAGGGCTCCTTTGCTCATTCTGAAGGAAATGAGTAGTCAGGCACTGCCGAGCTATGCCTTTCCTTCCAAGTGGGAGCGTCCACTTCCAACACCTGGGAGAACGCTCTGAATCCCGTGTTCTCGAGGAACTCCGCAAGGTCTAGAGCAGTCCCGAGTAGTTCGATGGTCACCCGGTTCCCCGGCGAAGAGAGCACGGAGGAACAAAAAGCCTCCAACAATGCCTTGGATAGCCCGATCCCCCGGTACTCTGGCTTGCAGTACAGTTGCAGGATATGAAAGACTTCTACATCGGTACGATACGTATTCTTCATGGCCCAGAGAAAGGCCACGAGCTCTTCCGAAGGGCTTCTCGCCTGGAATACGATCGAATCGGGATGGGAAGGAGAAAGGCCGAACCTCTTGCTCTGATAGAGACCCGCCTTTTCCGCTTCTGAAAGGGATAAGGGAGCCACCATTTCCTGAAACCCTTTTCGATCCAACTCTAGAAGGAGACCAGCCTCCGGAGACTCCCACCGCTCCACACGAAAATCGGATAGAACCAGGTCTTCCGGCTCCTCCCAATCGATCTCCACCTCTTTCAACCCCCAGCTTTCCCGCAGGGCGTTGTACCAACGATATACCTCCTTCCGCATTTCCCTATTCTTGAAGCGGAACCAGAGCTTCTCTATGTCCGGACGCTCCTTTAACGCGTTCTTGAACTGTCTAAATACCCCGCGGCCCGAAGACAGGATCTGCCGGAGGCGTTCCCGATACAGGGGATTCCGCAATGTGGCAGTGAACCGTTCCATCAAATTGAACCCATCCACAGAGCTCCACTCAGGGAGGGAAAGGTACCGTTCCTCCTCATCCTCTAATTCCTCTCCGATCAACTCCTCCGCCGGTACCAATACCCCTTCCTCTACATCGAGGTAGTACTCATTCTCCTGATCTTCCATGGCAAAGATGATCTGATCAATCAGTTCTTGGCTCAGTTCGAACTTCATACCGGAAGCCTCCCTTTTTCCAGATCCTCGATCACGGTGAGCAAGTTCCCTTTCGGCACCTTCACCATCATGCCCGTACGCCGTTCCCGCACCTCCACGTACCCTTCCTGCAACCCACCCGTAGAAACCACTACACGCAAGGGTATCCCCAGCATATCCGCATCTTTCAATTTCACTCCCGGCGATTCTTCCCGGTCGTCATAGAGAATGATGTCTTTCAAGGCACGATGGATATGCTCTGCCGTTTGCCGCACGGAACTGGATTTCCCGATGGTTAGCAGGTACACACGGTAAGGAGCGATGCTCAGGGGCCAAATGATCCCCTGATCGTCGCGGTTCGCCTCCACGATGGCGGCCATCAATCGTTCCAACCCGATTCCATAGGCGCCCATGTAGGGATACACACGGCCTCCCCGCTCTTCCTGTACACTGAGGTCCATGGATCGACAGTAGTAATCCCCCATCTTGAAAATATGCCCCAACTCTAGAGAGCGGACAAACTTAAGGGGCTTTCCACAAAACAGGCACCGTTCCCCCTCTTTCACCAGGGCCACATCCCCCACAATCCCCCCGTCGTAGTCTCGGCCATAGTTCACGTTCCTGTAATGGTAATTAGGTTCATTGGCACCGTACACAAGATTGAAGGAGTTCACCACTAGATCGTCGATCACCAACGGGATTTCAGGATTGACTCCCAGGGGGGAAAGGTAACCGGATTCAAGCTCTTCTTGTTTCACCTCTTCCTCGGATGCCAACCCTAGAATCGGTTCCTTCAGAATCCTGTAGAGTTTTTCCAGGCTCACCTCGTAATCACCCCGTACCACCACGATTACCAATCCTCGAGGGGTTCGATATACGAGGGTTTTCGCCAACCGGGACTTGGGAACTTTCAGAAACTTCGACAACGCCTCCATGGAGGTACAGTGGGGAGTATGGATCTTTTCCATTTCCTGCAGGGGTTCGACCGCGTACTCCTTCGCCGCTATGGCCACCTCTTTGTTTGCCTTGTAGTCGCAATCGGTACATTCCACCACCGTATCGTCCCCATGCTCAAAGGGCATGAGGAACTCGAAGGATTTCTCCCCTCCCATGTACCCCACTCCAGCTTCCGCCACCCGAACGGGAATTTCACATCGGTTGAAGATACGCATATAAGCTGCGTAGATCTTGGGAAAGAAATTGTTCAAATCCGTATAAGAACGATGGAAAGAATACCCATCCTTCATACGAAACTCTTTGGCACGAATCAACCCCTGTCGCGGCTTTTCCTCATCTCGAAACTTCAGTTGGAACTGGTAGAGAAAGAGGGGTAGGTCTCTATAGGAGTGGAGGGAGCTTTTCAGGATCTCTACGAAGGCTTCCTCGTGGGTGGGGGAGATCACGAGCTCCTTACCCGAACGATCCGCGAATCTCACCATATCCCGATCGATCCACAGGTCACGGCCACTCTTCCGCCAGAACTCCCGCGGGGTGACCAGGGGAACAGAAATCTCCTGGCCTCCCAGAGCGTTCATCTCTTCCCGGATAATTCTCTCTATGTTCCGCAACACCCGGATACCGAGGGGAAGAATCCCGTACAACCCCTGCCCTAGGGATCGAATGTATCCTCCTTTCAACAGGAACATTGTACTGGCAGACCGGATATCCTGAGGCACTTCTCGAAGGGTTTTGGTGAAGAGGCGGCTATAGAGCATATAGGTTCATTGTAGGTAAGAGGAACCCACGGGTCAACTATATTGACATTACCCAAGATAGCACGCATATTCTAAAGAACCTTTTTAAAAAACAGGAGTAATCAATGATATTTATCGAACGAGTAGAGGCAAGGGAAATTTTGGATTCCCGGGGAAATCCCACCATCGAGGTGGAAGTCGAGTTGGACGATGGCAGCATGGGCGTAGCCGCCGTACCTTCCGGAGCATCCACGGGGGAACACGAAGCGGTGGAGCTTCGGGATGGGGACAAGAAACGGTTCATGGGGAAAGGTGTACTGAAGGCTGTAAACAACGTAAACGAAATCATCGGTCCTGAACTGGAAGGTGTCAATGCCCTGAATCAGGTGGATGTAGACCGATACATGATCGAATTGGATGGTACCGAAAACAAATCCAAGCTCGGGGCCAATGCCATCCTGGGCGTCTCCATGGCCGTGGCCCGCGCGGTGGCCAACAGTCTCGGTATCCCCCTCTACAAGTACCTTGGAGGGGTACATACCACTCTCCTCCCTGTTCCCATGGCCAACATCATCAATGGGGGAAAGCATGCGGACAACAAGATCGACTTCCAGGAGTTCCTCATCATGCCCGTTGGGGCCAAGAGCATCCGGGAAGCCGTCCGGATGGGCGCTGAGGTGTTTCACACCCTGAAGGGTATTCTGAAAAAGTCTGGGCACAACACCGCTGTGGGGGATGAGGGAGGTTTCGCCCCTAACCTTGAAAACGAGGAAGTTTTCGATTTCATCCTGAAAGCCATCGAACAAGCGGGGTATAAACCCGGGGAAGATTTCATGCTCGCCCTCGACAGTGCCGCCAGCGAACTCTTCGAAGAGGGAGACAAGAAAGGATACAAGTTCTGGAAATCCAACCCAAACAAACTGTTCTCTACCGATGACATGATCGAGCTGTACCGCAAGTGGGTAGAAAAGTATCCCATCATTTCCCTGGAAGATCCCCTGGACCAGAACGATTGGGAAGGCTACGCGAAAATCACCAAAGAGCTGGGGCACAAGGTCCAGATCATCGGAGACGATTTCTTCGTCACCAACCCCAAGCGCCTTTCCGAAGGAATCAAGAAGGGCTGTGCCAACTCGATCCTCATCAAGGTGAATCAGATCGGGACAGTAACCGAGACCATCGAAGCCATCAGCATGGCAAAGAAAGCGGGCTACACCGCCGTAATTTCCCACCGCTCGGGCGAAACAGAGGACGATTTCATTGCGGATCTCTCCGTGGCGATGGAAACTGGTCAGATCAAGACAGGCTCTCTCAGCCGAACAGACCGCATCTGCAAGTACAACCAACTGATGCGGATCGAAGACCAACTGGAAGGAACGGCCGAATACCCGGGAATGTCGGCTTTCTATTCTATCCGTCGGTAGCGAAAGGATGGGGCCGGCAACGGGAGTCGATTTATATGAAAAAAGGGCGAACCTCCGTAAGGGGATTCGCCCTTTTTATTTCCGTTTCCAGGATTTTTCAGAACTCTATAGAGAACCTTCGGTAAGTACCCTTTGGTGAAAGAGGGGTAATTTCCACGTGATCCACTCTCGAGCCAGGAGGGCCCTGTCGTACCTGCTTGATGAAACGGTCTACCACATCCGAGGGGCCTTCACATTCCACGGTCACGGTTCCATCCATCTCGTTCCGCACCCACCCCGACACTCCCATCCGTTCTGCCATGCGGGCGGTCCAGTACCGAAATCCTACCCCTTGGACCCTTCCATAGATTCGTAACCGGAAAGCCTTTTTCTGGACAGCGGATCCTTCAGCCATTGGACATTCGTTTCGATAAGGCATGGGCAATCATGCCTTCCAATTCCGCATAGTCGTAGGGCTTGTAGAGCACCTCATACGGGATGGGAAAGTTGGGTTGCAGAAAGCCGCTGGTGATGAAGATGATCTTGTCTTTGCAGTAGGTACTCAAGAATTTGATCCAGTAATCCCCACCTAAAATATCCATCCGATAGTCGGATACGATAACGTCGATTCCATGATCCAGGAGATGCTTGATGGCCCCTACCCCATCGGAAGAAACGAAGACCGTGTATCCTTTCCCCTGTAGATAATCTCGCAGGGTCAGGCGGATGGCATCCTCATCTTCCACTATCAAAACAGTCGGTTTTTTATTTCCCATATAGGTAGACCCGCTTTACGATCCTGTTCGTTTGAGCAGGTCGAATATCTGGCCAGTCAATTCGTCGAAATCGAAGGGCTTCCGTAGATAGGCATCCGCTCCTTCTTTTTTCATGGTTTCTTCCAGGTGTTCATCCGAAAGACCTGTCACCACGAGAATCTTGGGGGACCCTAAACCAGGATCGCTCTTGATCCTTCGGCATAGTTCCTTTCCATTTATGCCTGGAAGATCGATGTCCAGGATCACGAGGGAGGGCTTCAGTTCTGCCATGAGTCGACCCGCCTCGAATCCATCGAAGGCTTGATAGATGGGGAAATCGGGGAACTTCTTTTCCAGGTACCCTTTCAACATGTTGTTCAACGACTGATCATCGTCCACGATGAGGATCTTTCGTTTTTCCACCGCCCCTTCCACGGAGGCAAGAAGTTCCGCAGGCATACGCATGTTCCGGGATGATAGGAACTCCACTAGATCCTCCGCATACACTCGATACTGGCCACCTGGAGTGGTGAAAGCCTTGAGGTATCCGTTCTTGATCCAGTTGATGGCCGTTTGATTCACTACACCGCAGATATTCGCCACTTCCAACGCAGAGAAAATTCTTACCTTTTTTTCATGTTTGGCCATATGTTTTTCCTTCTATGCATGGTGGAAACTTAACACCCTAGATTATATGTATTATATCCAGAACGTCAACCTAATTCTTCAAAAAGAAGTCGAATCTCATAGGAGGAAAACCCTTTCTTACGCAAGAGGGAAGTTAGTTCCATTGGTTCGTGCATTCCGTTGGCCCGAAGATCTTCGAACAAACCTTTCAATGCCTCTCGATACTCTGGCCAGGATGCGCACTGTTTTGCCACTTCCCGTGCTACATCCTCATCCACTCCCCGTTTCTGCAGTCCCAGTTCCAACAGCGCCCTCCCCTCGGGATGCTTCCGGAGGCGACTCCGTATCCATTCTTCGGCAAACCGTCGATCGTTCAGGGCTCCCTCTTCCTGAAGCCGGTCGAGGGCCCGGCGGATATCCTCTGGTTGAAAACCCCGACTTAGTAGTTTCTGCTCCAGCCCCCTTCTGGAATGTTCTGATCGAGAAAGGAGGCGGAGGGCACGGTTATAGCAGGCATCCATAGTCAATAAAAAAAGCCCTCGACAGCGAACCGTCGAAGGGCTCTGCACCCACCTCGAGAAGATCCTACCGTTTGGAGAACTGGAACCGTCTTCGGGCCTTTCTCTGTCCGTACTTCTTCCGCTCCACCATACGGGAGTCTCGGGTAAGGAACCCGTTGGCCCGTAAGGCCGGTCGATTCGTTTCGTCCAGCAAGACCAAGGCCCGCGCGATCCCATGCCGAACGGCCCCTGCTTGCCCAGTCAACCCGCCACCCTTCACGTTGACAGAAATGTCCACTTTATCCTCGTTGGCAGTCGCTACCAGAGGTTGCATGACCATGTAGATGTGCTCTTTATGGACAAAATACTCTTCCAGCGGTTTCCCATTGATCTGGATCTTTCCCGAACCCGGTTGGATGAATACCCGGGCCACTGAAGTTTTTCTTCGTCCTGTGCCTACTTTCGTATTCCCTTTCGTGCTCACAGTACCACTCCTACCTTATGAAATCTGTAACGGTTCTGGCTTTTGAGCCCCATGGGGATGGGCCTCTCCGGCATAGATTTTTACATTCTTGAACAGCTTCCGACCCAACCGATTCTTGGGAAGCATCCCCTTGATTGCCACCTCCAGCGGGTAAGTGGGCTTTTTCTGGATCACCTTTTCGAAAGACTCTACCCGAAGCCCTCCCGGCTGACCCGAGTGATGGTAGTACAGTTTATCCTTCCTCTTGTTTCCTGTCACTACCACCTTGTCCGCGTTGACGATGATCACGTAATCTCCCACTTCCTGGTGAGGAGTGTAGATGGGTTTATGCTTACCCCGCAGGATAGAGGCAACCTTCGCTGCCACCCTACCCAACCGTTTCCCGGCTGCATCGACGATATACCACTTTCGTTCCACTTCCTGTGGTTTCACAAAGATCGTTTTCATACCTATCCTCTATGTACCAAATCGAATTTAAACCTTTCTAGCATCCTTCCCTTTGGTTTGAACCTCTTCCCATACCAGGCAAACATCCCCCGGGGCTAGTAGGGACTTCCCTCGTATGGGCGACACACCTCCAAAAGGGGAAGAACACCGACTGTTTACTCTGTTTGCTCCTTCTTCTCGGACTTTTCTTTCTCTTCTTCTTTCTTCGCCTCTATGCGATCCTTGATATCGGTAATGCCGATGAAGATAGCCAGTAACCCGATCATCAAAGCGCCCAGAGGGATCCCGCCTTTCAAGAACTCCAGTACCGAGTTCCACCACTGGGGGGACCAGGAAACGGGCAATACCAGATACACTGCCAACAGAACGAGACCAATTCCTACCAATAGCGCAGTCATGGAGACATTATAGAAAGTTCTCTACTTGATTTCAAGCTCCCCTGTAAGTACTTTTAACTCAACGAATCGTATGAAAGTAAAGATCGACCCTTCCAGATGCGTGGGTTGTGGCATCTGCGCAGAAACACTCCCCCGATTATTTGTCATGGGCCCTTTCCACGCCCGGGTACGGCATTCAACCCTCACACCCCCGGAAGAACTCCTCGTCGCACAGATCGCGGAGGATTGCCCCTCCGGTGCGCTTCAGTTCGAAGAGGAGGAAGTCCCCTCTTTAGCGGGGAGATCGGCGGGTAACGGTTACGATGAACCCGATCATGATGAGCAGGTAGGGTAGATTCACCAGCAGAACATCCAAAAGAGACACGTTTTTCACCATCAATAACGAAGAAGGAATCACCCCGAAACTTTTCAACGTGGTATAGAGGATCTCCGCATATCCTGCAATGACACCCAGCCCTACCAGTATCCATCCTGTATCTCTAGTCTTCGACCAGAGAAGGATCGCGAAGAAGGTTGCACCCGCTCCCACGAACAAACGACTCAGTAACAGTACCACACTATCCATGCTCATACTTACCTCCTTCCCCCAGGAGTTCCCTGGCGGTACTCTCCACCAGGCCTTTTTCCCCCCTGGACCACTCCATCGGCAAGAGGAGGGGATCCGCCGGTTGGGGTGGAATCAGAATCTTCCGTTCCAGGAAGGATACGAATATCCTACGGTATTGAGAAAGATCGAATCGGGGGATCAGGTAGCAAGAAATTCGACTCCAGCCAGGGAGTTCCCATTCTTCCCACCGGGGCGGGGCGGCTTTCGAGAGCCGCATGAGGTAAAAGACTGTGCGGGTAAGGGTGGCGGCCAGTACGGGGGAGATGGGATCATCCGGGGGAAGCTCCTCCTTTTCAAAGGCTTCTCCGATCAGGAGGGGCTGGGGAGCGAAAGCCCCTGGAAAGGGTAACAGGGGAACCACCAGGGGAAACTTGTGATAGGGGAAAGGAAAGAAGGGTCTATAGAACACTCCCCCATTCAGCTCCCTCGTGGTGAGTTCTGGATCGGTGCATCGGAAGGGCTCCACGACCGCCAGAGGAGGAAACCGTGCCTCTCCCTGCGAAGTGTTCTCTTCCTGCCATCGGCCTTCTCCCTTCCTTCGATGGAGAAGCTCCCTACTAGCCGCCAGTGCCCGATCCCAGGAGGCAAAGAGTCGGATTTCCCAGTTCCCTGGAATCATCCCGCGAAGGGCTTTCTTCAATCGATCCGTGTACCGAGAGGGGTACTCGGCCACTACCCCTTTCTGCAAGACCTTCTTCAATTCCTTGTACACCAAATCCGGACGATGACCGAGAAGGGCCCGCCCCCCATTTCGCCATAGGTCCAGGTACCGGTTCCCCCTTCGATCGTACAACCGGCAGTCCCTTGCCCGGTGTACCTCCGGTAGGAGGGTATAGAGATCCCTTGCATCATCCATCCCGGCTTACCTTCTCCAATCGTCTCTCGTACCGGGGGAGGAACTGCCCCATCCTCCCATTCTCGAACCTTACCTGAACGGCGAGGATTCCGTCCTTTACCCATTGCCGGATCACCATCCCCTGTCCGTAGTCCTCATGATACACCAGGGTGCCTGGTTCAAACCCATTCTTCTCCTTCCCCTGTACGGCAGGGGAGGAACGATCGAGAAAGGGTTTGGAATGTTCCCAGACCGAGAGGGGCAACTCCCGCAAGAATCGGGAGGGTTCCACCTCCTGAGTACGGCCATGAAGCTTTCGGGTTCGGCAGTAGGTGAAATACAGTTCCTCCTTTGCCCGGGTAATGGCTACATAGAAGAGTCTTCGTTCCTCCTCCAGATCCTCCTCCGTCTCATCTCCCCCTCTGGGGAATAGTCCCTCTTCCATTCCCGTAACGATTACCCGATCGAACTCCAGCCCCTTCGTGTTGTGCATCGTGATGAGAGTAACCAGGGGTTTCTCCCGGGTCTGTTCCACATCGGCGACTCTGGCCGCGTCCAACTGGATCTCTTCCAGGAACTGCGCTAGGCCCGGTCGCCCTTTCGGATACCCCGAAGCCGCATTGACCAGTTCTTCCAGGTTCCGGAACTTATGGGAACCGGCGATCTCGTCCTGGGATCGGTGGTACTCCTCCAAGCCGGATTCATGGATCACCAACTCCACGAAGCGGGGAAGGGGTAGGGTTTCCAACTCTTTCAAGAGACGGTAGCAGAGGGAAAGGAAACCCTTCAGGTTATCCAGGGCTTTTCCCTTTCGCATGGCTGCCTCCTCCTCCATCGCCTCCAGGAGTCCGACGGTTGCCGCCTCCCGGTGGGAAAGGATCGCTTCCACGGTAGCCGCTCCGATTCCCCGGCTAGGTTTATTCACGATTCGCCGGAAGGAGACTTCATCCTTCGGGTTGAGGAGGAATCGCAGGAAGGCCAGGGCATCTTTCACTTCCTCCCGCTCGTAGAACCGCACCGCGCCCACCAATCGGTACGGGATCCCCTCCCGCAGGAATAGTGTCTCGAACACCCGGCTCTGGGCATTGATCCGGTAGAGGATGGCGGTCTCAAGGGTGGGATTTTTCCGGATCAGATCGACACAGATCCTGGCTTCTTCATCCTGATCCATACAGGAAAGAATGAGAGGTTCCTTCCCCCCTTTCCGATCCGTCCACAGGGTTTTTCCCAGCCTCCCCCGGTTGTTCCGAACCACATACGAGGCCGCCTGCAAAATTTTCTCGGTGGATCGGTAGTTCTGCTCTAACCGAAGGATTCGGGTGCCGGGAAACTCCTCGGCGAAAGACAGAATGTTCCCCACCTCCGCTCCCCGAAAACGGTAGATGGACTGATCGTCGTCCCCCACCACGCAGATGTAGGATTCTGGGGAATACAGCTCCTTCAGCAACCGGTGCTGGGCCACGTTGGAATCCTGGTACTCGTCCACCAGAAGAATCCGGAACCGATCCTGGGTACGCTGCTTCACCTCGGGGAGATTCTGCAGCACCTCGATGCTTCGGAGGATGAGGTCCCCAAAATCCAGGCTCCCTATCTGCCGCAGTCGTTGGGAGTAGTTCCGGTACACATCCGGAAACTCGGGATGCAAAGAAATAGAATGCAGGGGATCTTCCGGGGAAAGCCCGTAGTCCTTTGCCCTCCCAATGGCGAAGGCGAAGGAGGAAAGGTACCTTTTTTCCCGATCGGGGTAGAGGGACTGGAGAAGGGCGAGGGTATCTTCCTCGTCGTAGATGGAAAAGTGAGGATCCAAACCTGCCAGTTTGGCGTTTCTCCGGAGAAACCAGGCGCAGAAGGAATGGAAGGTCTTGATCAACACATCCTCCGCCTCTGGGCATATCTGGACGGCTCGCTCCTTCATTTCCTGGGCTGCTTTATTGGTAAAGGTCACCGCAAGGATAGATCGGGGGTTCACCCCTTCGCTTAGGATCAGATGCGCGATCTTCACCGTGATGACCCGGGTTTTTCCCGATCCAGCCCCGGCCAGGATCAAGAGGGGCTCGCCCTTATGCAGTACGGCCTCTCGCTGAGGGGGGTTCAGACCGGATAGATACCAAAGGTCATCCTTACCCATGAGGTCATCCTTATCCATGGAAGGCCTCTTTCATTACGGGGACGGCTTCCAGGTCGATCCCGTTTCGCCGAATCACCTGCACGGGAATCACTTCTCCTGGCATGACCGAACCTTCGTGGATCACCATAAGCCCGTCCACTTCGGGTGCATGGAGGTAGGCCCTGCCGAGAGAAAGCTCTTCCCCTTCCACCCTTTCTTCTACCAGAACCTCCAGTCGCTTTCCCACGAACCGATCCAGTTGTCGGGCTGTTATTTCCTGCTGTGCCTCTTCGATCCTTTTCTTCCGGGCAAGGGCTACGGACCGCTTCACATGAAGGGTTCTCTTTCGATCCATCTCCGCCGCGGGAGTGCCTTCTTCCCGGGAATAGACAAAAGCCCCCAGCCACTCGAAGGTAGCTTCAGCCTGAAACTGAAGCAGTTCCTCGAAATCCTCCTCCGTTTCTCCAGGGAATCCCAAAAGAACCGTGGAACGGATTACCGCTTCGGGCAGGGTGGTTCGAATCCGCTCGACCAGGCGCAAGTTTTCCTTCCTCCCGTTCCTTCGGCCCATCGCCTCGAGGATCTTTGTCGAAGCATGCTGGAAGGGAAGATCGAAGTATGGGAGGAACCTTTTGTCTTCCTTGCAAATATCCAGGACAGCCAACGGAAAATGTTCCGGATGGATGTAGAGAAAACGGATCCATACGTTGTCGGGAATCTCCTGTACGCGCCGCAGGAGAGAAACCAGCCCTTCTTTATCACCCCTGTCCCTTCCAAAAGAGCCTAGATCCTGGGCGATCAGGTTGAACTCCCGGATCCCAGCCTTCCGAAAGGTACGGATTTCCTCCAGGATCTCCTCCTCGGGACGACTTCTAAGGTCTCCCCGAATTAGGGGAATGGCACAGTAGGAACAGCGATTCCGGCATCCTTCCGCGATTTTAACGTAGGTAGAACCGGGGGAAGTGGCTCGCACAGGTCGTGGGGGCGTAGGACCGTACTGCGGGGGAATCAAAAACCCCTTTCCCCCAGCCTCGATTCGTTTGAGGATCTCCCCGATCTTCGTCAGATCCCGATTGCCGAACACACCATCCACTTCGGGAAGGTGTCGAAACAGCTCTTCTCCATACCGCTGGGATAGGCATCCGGTGAGAAGGATCTTCTTGGAAGGGAACCGCTTCCGAAACTCCAGGGTCACATCGATGGATTCTTCCTTCGCTTGGGCGATGAATCCACAGGTATTCACCAGAAGGTACTCCGCTTCCTCCGGAGTATCCGCTGCCCTCCACCCCTCCTGTAAGAGCATGCCGACTAAAGATTCCCCATCCACGAGGTTCTTCGCGCACCCGAGATTCTCGATATAGAATTTTTTCCCACCGATTCCGGTTCCCACGGTATGCCGATCAGTATACGGGAACGAACTCTAGACGGTAAGAGCCCCCCGCGGGATTCTCGACCCATTTGAGGATACCTACCCCCACCTGGCCAGGTCTACCAAACTCGAGCTCCTTCCCCTGAATCCTTCCCCGCAGGGCGCCCGCGTTGGAGAACCCCAGTAAAATTTCTTTCTGGACATCCATCTTGAAAGTTTCTCCCTTACGGAAGTACTTTTCTTCCCGTTCTCCATTGTCCGCCCGGTACCGGAAGAAACAGTAGCCGGTAAACTCGATTTCCAGAGTGAAGGGCCCTCTCTGAGAAGACTCGAGAATCACCCGGGAGCGCTGGAGGCGAGTCGGTTCGCTCGTGCTTCCCACAGGAACGGCCGGACCAGACAGCTCGGCCCCCGTTTTTCCTCCCGGAGGAGCGGCGACTCCTGTTCTCTGCACCACTTCGAACTTCAGAAGAGCTTTTGTAGTCTTTCCCTCCCGCTGCAGGGTAGCGCACGTGACTTTGACCATCTGTTTTGCCCCTGGTAGATCCAAGAGGGATTCCTGCCCCTGCTTCATCACCAGGCGACCGAAGTTGCCAGCGAGCTCCACTGTAGAACCCACCTTTACCACCCGTACGGGACCGATGTCTTCGGGGAAAAGAATCTCGTCCCCCTCGATAAAGGGTTGTTCCAGGGGAGTCCCCTTGAATTCCACCTTCGCGGCAGCCCGGCTCACGACTTCCTTTTTTTCCTTTTTCCCCTCTAGGGGGGAGAAGAAAAAGAATAATCCCAGGGCAAGTAAGACTATCACACCCCCGCCCAGGAGAAGGTAGGGAGACACAGAACGTTTCTTTTGGAGGAGAGCTTCCAGGGGAACCGGCTGTTCCTGCAAACGCATGTTCTTGTACAGGGTGATCATTTCTGCGGGATTCAACCCCAGGTATTCCGCGTAGTTACGGAGGAAACCCATGGCGTAGGTATCACCGGGGAACTGGGACACATCCTCCTCTTCCAGCGCCTGGAGGTACCGTTTGGCAATGTTCGTTTCCCTGGATACCTGATCTAGGGAAACATTCTTCGCTTCTCGGGCTTTCCTAAGTTTCTCTCCTACAGACTCCATTGGTCTTCCTTCCTGCTTCAACTTTCCGGATCAAAGAGAAAGTTTTCTATCACGTTGGCAGAGGCCGGAGGATCGTACCGAAAACGGCTTTCGGGGATGTTTTGGTTTACCCGTATGTTCCTGAAATCGAACACGATTCTTTGGTATCCCACCGTGATGCCTTCAATTCGGCGAATGAGACCTTCGGAATTCACGGAAAGAATCAACTCTCGAAACCCCTCGTCACTGGACTTCCAGGAAAGTTTCAGTTTGGTTACCATCTCTTTGGACTTTTCCTCCAGCGGAACGGGGGAAGGGCTTTGGAGATACGCGATGCTGTAGTTCCTCTTCAATAAGAGCAACCCCTGACGACTGGCCATCGCGGCAATAGCTGCCGAGGAACGCCGCTTCAAGGTTTGAGACATCACTACCCGATACTGGGGAATGTAGAGGGTCAGTTTCCTTCCATCCGTCACAAGGACTTGTTCCTCGGGATTGGAGAAATCGATCCGAAGTAGGTTTGGTATTTTGTAGAACAGGGTACCTTCCATTACCTCTTTTTCCGCGGTAATGCGTACCTGGGCGATATAATCCTTCACCTCACCGTAGGTAGCCGAGACACGGTCGAAGAAGTTCTCGGCGGTGAGAATTTCCTGACCTGAGGAACGCACAGTTATTTGAAGAATAAGGAACACTAGAGAAAAAAGTTTGTTATTTACCTTCACCGTTTGAACCTGCTACTAGGAGCATCATACTGAAAGGGGCATATTTGTCAAGTTCATCGGGGAAGGGGTCATTCCAGCTCCTTGATCTGGTCCCGCAACCTGGCTGCCAGTTCGTAGTTCTCCTCTTTCACAGCCTTTTCCAGTTCCTTTTTCAGCCGGTCCAGGGTATCTTCCCGATCTCCCAGTAATTGTTTCAGGGTAGCGGTTAGATAGTTGATGGAACGGATCTTTTCGAACTGGAAGGTAGGTGAGTCCACCTCCGGGAGGGAGCGGATCTGTTCGATCGTACTGGAGAGAACCTCTTTGGCTCGCTCTTCTTCCCGACGCTGGATGAGGAGCATGGAACGGGCCAGCGCGTTCATACGCAGGATGTAGGGTTTGTACTGGAGAAGGGTGTTTTTATCTTCCGGGCTTTCCACATACTTTTCTACCAGCGCGCAGATCCGTAAATTATGGGAGGTGTCCCGAAGAACCCGTTCGAAATCGTTTACCTGAAAGAGCAGCAGGTATCGATAGTAGAAAAGGGTACCTTCCTCGTGGAGTCTCTGAAACTCCTCGTGGGAAACGATGAATCCTGTATCGGTTCGATACTCTCGCACGAACTCCTGCAATCTCGATTCAATGAAATCGAGGTACGTCGGGTGTCCGTGTGGCTTGATCCCGTCAGGACGGCCATCCAGTTCGTACTGTTCGATCCCCAGGGGCAACCGCACCTGCAGGACGTTCCTTCCATCGTTGGCTGCAATGATCCGTACCGAAGATTCGGGATCGTACGGCCATTCTTCCAACAGTTCGGTGATATCAGGATTCATACCCATTAATATACCAAAAAAAACGCAGGTTGGTAATAAGACACCGTTCCCCATTCCTGGGCCTTCTGCTATACTCCGCCTCATGGTAAAAATCATCTCCCTAGGGGGCTCCATCGTAGTCCCTAATTCCATAAATATAGAGTACTTGAAACAGTTGGCCTCCCTCGCGCGATCCTACCTGGCGGGGCACCCGGACAGGAAACTTGTGTTCATCGTGGGGGGAGGGAGAACCGCCAGGGAATACCAGGAGGCGTACCGCGCCATCGTGGCTTCCCCGGACAATGAATCCCAGGACTGGATCGGCATCGCGGCGACCCGGCTGAACGGAGAACTCCTTCGGGGAATCTTTCGAAAGGAATGCCCTCATAGCCTCGTCACTGACCCTACTTCGGTTCATTCCTTCGAAGGCTCCATCCTCATTGCCGCGGGATGGAAACCCGGCTGTTCCTCCGACTACGATGCAGTGCTCCTGGCTGAAGCTTTCCAATCGGATACGGTAATCAATCTATCCAACATCGATCAGGTATACACGGCGGACCCGAAAAAAGATCCCTCCGCCCGGCCCATTCCTTACCTTAGTTGGTCCGAGTTTCGTTCCCTGGTGGGAGACACCTGGGTTCCCGGCACCCACGCTCCCTTTGACCCCATTGCGGCCAGGAAAGCGCAGGAACTCCGCTTGAGAGTGATCGTTGCATCAGGGACCGACCTCTTCAATCTGACCAACCTCCTGGAAGACAGGCCTTTCAAGGGTACCACCATAGGACCAGAGTAATAAGTCAGTCCGGTTCTACCCAGGACCAGAGGGGGGTGGCCAATTCCTTAGGAAAAGCTTCTATCTTTCCAAAATCGGGTAATAGATTGTCCGTGGGCGCGTATTCCTGCACGAACCCGTCCCGGATTCTGAACTCTTCCAGGTATTCCAATACCCTTTGGTACTCCTCCTCGCTGATCCCCCGATCCCACGCGACACGGGAAGAAGCCTTTACCCGTGGGGGGGAAACCTTCTCCTCCCCGGGAGAAGCCACCCCCTTTGGAAGGGGGGTATACTGGAACATAAGGGAAAGGATCGCTCGGTACCGGAGCTGCCGGGAAAACCATCCAAGAACTTCCCTTGTATTTTCGAGAAAGCCGGGTAGTACCAGATGCCTCACGATAACCCCCTCCACCATCCGATCTCCCTCGAACCGGGGCGGCCGCATTTCTACCATCCCCTCGATTGCCCTGGTAGCCGTTTCAGGGTACCGGGGAGTGCCGAAAAGTTCCTTGGAAAACTCGGGATCTATAGTTTTCAAATCCGGGAGATACACGTCGATCCAGGGTTGGAGGAGGGAAAGGGCAGCCTCATTTTCGAATCCCGAAGAGTTCCATAGAATGGGGATCCGCAGCCCTGTAACCTTTGCCCTCCGGAGTCCCTCTACGATAGAGGGGATCCACTGGGTACCCGTTACCAGGTTGATATTCTCCACTCCCGCTTCTTGGAGCTTCAAACAGAGAGCGGCAAACTCTTCTTCCGTAATTTCCTTCCCCATCCCCTCCCGGCTGAGCTGGAAATTCTGGCAGAAGAAACACTTCAGAGTGCATCCCGTAAAGAAGATAGTGCCCGATCCCCTACTTCCGCACACTACTGGCTCTTCGCCCCGATGAATCCCAGCCCAGGCCACCCGCAGGGCATCACCTTCCCCGCAGAACCCCCGTACACCCTTTGTACGGTCAACTCCGCAGGACCGGTTACAGAGCACACAACCTTTGTACAGATCCATAGAAAGGGAACTAAAAGAAGCCTTTCGAGGAGAGGTACTTACGGGCCAGCTCGTCTTTCACATACCCTTTCTCCAGGGCAATCTGACCAAAGGTTTTGGAAGGATACTTCTTCTGCAGTTTCAATACCCGTTTCGCCGTGGATGGATCCAGTGCCTCGACTTCCTGAAGGAATTCCCCAATGGGCAGTTTAGCCACTGGTTTATTTCTGCTTCGTATCTGTAGCGATTTCATCTCCATACCCCTCGAAATACTCTTCCCAGCCCCAACCTTCCTTGCTGGGCTCTAAAAAATCCCTGAAGGTCAACAGGATGGTGGGATCCTTCGATAGATCCACCCCTGATTGAAGGTACCGATCTCCATCGGTATCCACTGCCATAACATCGAAGAACCGTTCCCCGCTGGATAGGGGAGGAAGAGAAATCTGAATCGATTCAGTATCCGGAAGGATCCCCGAACCGAGAAGGTTCCCTCCCCACGCGGGCCGGGAGGTGGGAGCGATGTAGAGTTTTACCACTGCATACCCCGTGCGGTTCACCACCCGGACTGGAAGGTCCGCCCCCATGACCCCGGGCAACCTCATCGCCCAGGGTACCAAACCGGAAAGAAAAAAAAGGAACAGTACCCGCTTCTTCATTCCCGTACTTGCCCTCTTCTATATGTAATATATCGACAAGTTTATTGACAGTCTACGGAAAGCTGGATATTCTTTATTTTCGTCGATTCTATGCCGACGTGGCGAAATTGGTAGACGCAGCAGACTCAAAATCTGCCGCCCGCAAGGGTGTATCGGTTCGAGTCCGATCGTCGGCACTACAGGGAATACTCGACAGGAGGAATCCATGCCCACCATCACCATTCACATCGGGACTCAGACCTACGAGGCAGACCTGTACGAGGGGAAGGGACCAATGGCCTTTTACAACAGTCTTCCCCAGGAAATCCGGATGTCCCGATGGGGAGACGAGTTCTACGGTTCCTGTAGTGCTCCCGTGAAGGAGGATGCCACTCTAAGGGATCTGTACGAAGTGGGGGAAATCGCCTTCTGGCCGCCGGGAAATGCCTTCTGCATCTTCTTCGGTCCTACTCCTGCCAGTTCCGATGCCCGTCCCCGGATGGCGTCTCCGGGTGTTCCTTTGGGGAAAATCAAGGGAGACACCAGCGGCCTTCGCCAACTGGGCTCCTCGGTAAAGGCTACCGTCAAAAAGAAGGAGTAAAACGGAGGGGTTAGAGCCGTCCCTCAGGTACCCCCCAGAAGACCCGCGACTGCCCTTGCTACTGTCTCCTTCAACGATGCGCTACCTTCCAGGGCGAATACGCTTCTATCTTTCCGCAAGGACACACCTACCGGCTCGGATCCCGCGGTTCGGCTAGACGCCCATTGCTGGATGATCCCCACGAGGTAACTACCCACCACCACAGCTTCCACGTACGGACTCAAAGCTTCTACCTGCGCCGAGGAAGAAACACCGAAACCAGCTACTATCTTGAGCCCCTTACTTGCCAGAGTTTTCAGAAAGGAAAGACTCTCCTCCGAGAGGTTCGTCGGATCCCCCGTGATCCCTGTGCGAAGAGCCACGTACACGTACGGTTCTCCCTGGGCCTGAAGGAGGGATAAAAGCCGATCCAGCCGCCGGGGATCCATCGTGGGAACCACCACCGAAACGGGATGTAACCCTCGATCCCAGGCTGCCTGGTAATACCCTTCATCCTGATCGAAGGGAAGATCCGGCACGATCAACCCCGTTGCCCCCGCTTCTTTCGCCTGATCGAGGAACCAGGAGATCCCCCGGCGGAACACGGGAGAAGCGTAACTCATGATGAAAAGAGGGACCGTCGGATAGGTTTGGGTGAGTTCCCTTACCATCCGAAAACCTTCTCCTACCGTGAATCCCCCTTCCAACGCTTTCCCGCAAGCTTCCTGGATCCGTTTCCCATCCGCCGTGGGATCCGAAAAGGGAAACTGTACCTCCAGGTACGAAGCGCCTCCCTCCACCATTCCGGCTGCTGCCTGTTGGGAAAGTTCCATCGTCGGATAGCCGGAAACCAAATGACACATGAGCTTTTTCATGGAACCGCCCCTCCTTCCGGTTCTCCTACCGACTCGACCAACGAGGCCGCTTCCCGTTGCAGGAACTCCCTCCACCCTTCCCGATCCAATTCCCGGGCCGTAATGAAGAGATCCTTGTCGCCCCTTCCTGACATGTTCACCACCACAACCGCCTCCTTTGGAAACGTAGGAAGCAGGCGCAAAGCCGCGGCCCCCCCATGGGCGGACTCTAACGCGAAGAGGACTCCCTCGGTGCGGGCAAAGAAATCCATCGCCTCGATCGCTTCCCGATCGGTGGCGGTGGTAAACTCGATCCTCCCCATTTCCCCAAGGTAGGCAACTTCCGGTCCAATCCCTGGATAATCCAGTCCCGCGGAAACCGAATGAGTGGGAAGCACCTGCCCATCCTCATCCAGCAAGAATCGACTCTTGTACCCCTGGACGATCCCCACTCGTCCCTCTCCCGTCATCCGCGCCGCGTGTTCGCCCCGGCCATGTCCCCGGCCTCCGGCCTCTACCCCGATCAAGCGGGGTGCCCTCCCCTTCCCTGAGCCGGGAGAACTCCACCCTGGGGGAGGCCCAGATTTTCGCCTGGCATTTAGGCTTCCGCCCTCCCCTCTGCTAGGATCCAAACCTTGCCGCACCCCCTGTCCAACCCCGACACCGGTATCTTCGCCCCCTTCCCTCCTCGTATCGACTCCCAACTCCACACCCTGCTTGTCCAGTTCGTCGAGGGGATACAGGTAAGGGGAAAAGAACCCGATGGCGTTGGAACCCCCTCCCACGCAGGCGATGAGAGCCGCGGGTTCCAATCCCAGGGCAGATAGCTGTTCCTTCGTTTCCCTCCCGATGACGGACTGAAAGGTCCGCACCATGTCGGGGTAGGGGGAGGGTCCCAGGGCACTGCCCAGTATGTAAAAGGTATCCTCCGGATGGGAGGCCCAATCCCGGAGGGCCTCGTTCACCGCATCCTTCAGGGTACGGGAACCTGAGGATACGGCTACCACCTCGGCGCCGTACCGTTCCATCCAGAATACATTCGGTTTCTGCCGGAGCATGTCCACTTCTCCCATGTACACCCGGCAGGGGATTCCCAGATGGGCGCACACAGCGGCAACCGCCACCCCATGTTGGCCCGCGCCAGTTTCCGCGATGACTCGCCGTTTCCCCATCCGTTTGGCTAAAAGCCCCTGGCCCAAGGCATTGTTGATCTTATGAGCTCCCGTGGCAGCGAGGCCTTCCAGCTTGATATATAACCTTCCCCCCCCCAAGAGCCGGGTCGTATTCTCCGCGTAGTAGAGAGGCGTGGGTCTTCCCACGAAGGACTTGAGCTTTCCCTGGTACTCTTCCTGGAATTCCTTCGAGGGAACGATCGTGAGGAAAGCCTCTTCCAGTTCATCCAGGGGCCTTCGTAACACCTCCGCTACGTACCGCCCCCCAAAGGAACCGAAGAACCCCCTTAGGGGGCGACCCGCCTTTTCACTTCCCTCCGCTCTACCTGCCGACGACTGTACACGCATCCTGTATCTCCTTGAAAAACCTGCGTACCTTTTCCGGATCTTTTTTCCCGGGATAAGCCTCGAGCCCACTGGAGACATCTACCAGTTCCGGGTTCCAGGTTTCTACAATTTCACGAATCGACTCAGGCCGTAGTCCCCCTGCCAACCAGAGAGGTACTCCCCGTTCCCTGCATACCTCAAGCACTTCATCCGCTACCCGAACCCCGGTGCCCCCAAGCTTTCCCTCCTTCGACCCATCCAAAAGGAACCGAGGAGACGGCATCGCTTCAAGAAGAGCTTCTACGTCCTTACGACTCGCAGGATTCCACACAGAGTAAAAGGGAAGCCCCCTCTTCTGCAAGAGATCTCTGTCATAGGTTCCATGTACTTGGATCGCATCCAGGCACCCTTCCTGGATCCACCTTTTCAACTCCTCTACGCGGGATAGAGAGTTCCTCTCTTTAATTCCCTCTTCCGACAACACTACTACCCCCACCCGCAACACATCGAGGTCTCGAACCTCCTGTAGCAGGGCTGGGCTTACCTGGCGCGGGGAAGGTGCAAAGACGAACCCCAAAAGGTCTGCTCCGGCCTCCACCGCGAGGCGGGCGTCCTCCCGATTGGTAATGCCGCACACTTTCACGAGGGGTCTTTTTCGCTCCACAGCCTCCGCAAGGCGAACCCAGAAGGGGCTTCGATTCACGCTACCCGATTTTCCTTTGTGAAGAGCTGTACTGGCGGCAAACGGTATGTCGCTCAAGATGTGATTCGCGCCGCCCTGTTCCTGCCGAGTTGCCGTTCCTCTATCGATGATCGGGGCTGTCCCCCTAATTACCGCGGCCGCGGACTTATCTCCTGTTACAGGTGCCGGTCCTCTTTCGGGGATGGAGGCTGTCCCGGTAACTCCGCTGGACCCTCCACGGACATAGGGGGCCCGGCAATACCTCTCATAGGCTTCTACATAGGCGGCCCGCAATTTCGGTACTCTCGCGGGATCCCGCACCACCGCTTCTCCCACCAGTAAACCCTCGAAGCCCGCGCTCCCCACAAAACATCCATCCTCCGGGGTGTGGACTCCGGACTCGAACACAACCCTCGCGTCCCAATCGATCCAGCTTCGTACCCGCAGGGGATGCAGGAGATCCGTTCGAAAGGTTTCCAAGTTGCGGGCATTGATCCCCACCCACTCCGGGCAAAGGGGCCGCACTTTTTCCACATCCTCCCGTGTGTGGACTTCCACAAGCACCGAGAGCCCTAGGCGCTTTGCCTGTCGATACAGCTCTTCAAGTTTCTCCTGTTCCAGAATGGATGCGATGAGGAGAACGGCATCCGCTCCCAGACGGTAAGACACCTCGATATCTTCCACATCGAGAAGGAAGTCTTTTCGAAGAACCGTGGCCTCTGGATACGCCGATTTTACCGCCCAAAGATCGGAAAGGCTTCCCCCGAAGTACTCTTCCTCCGTCAGTACGGAAAAGGTACGCACCCCTCCCTCGTAATACGCCTTTACCCTCTGAAGGGGATCCATATCTAAAGCGATATTTCCCCGGGAGGGGGACCGCCGTTTGATCTCGCAGATCAGTAAGGGGGGCGAAGAAAAGGGAACCAGGGAAAGTAGCCGGGCTTCGGGCAGGGTCAACCCCTGAGCATGCCCTCGGGTCTGAAGCCGCTGCCTTCTAGCCGCCACGATGGAGTCACGTATATTCCGCATGGCTCACTCCTCAGCCCTGTTTTCGAAGACTTTCAATCTTCGAACGCACCGCGCCGGACTCGAGGGTTTCCCGGGCCAAGGTATACCCTTCCTCGATCGTCCGGGCTTTGCCATATACGGCCAGCGCCGCCCCCGCGTTGAGGAGTACCGCCTGTTTCAACGCTTCAGGCCCTGTGCCTTCCGCCAACTGGAGGGCCAGCTTCGCGTTCCCCTCCGCGTCGCTTCCTAGAAGTTCTTCCCCCGGAAATCTCGGGATCCCGATGGATCGCGGATCGAAGATCTCTTCCCGTACCGAACCATCCTCTTCGAGCCACACGAGAAGCGAGGACGCCGCTACCGAGATCTCATCCAATCCATCCTCCCCATGCACCACGAGGGCCCGTCGGATTCCCAGAAGGGATGCGGCCTTGGCGATTGGGCGACAAAGAGCCCCGTCGTATACCCCGATCAACTGGTACTGCGCTCCCGCGGGATTCACCAGGGGCCCTAAAAGGTTCATGATGGTCTTGATTCCGATATCCCGCCGAACCGGAGCCGCGTACCGCATGGCCTGGTGGTAGAGGGGGGCGAAGAGAAAGGCGAAGTTGTGCCTACCCAGCCATTCCGCGGCCTCCTCACTCGTCAGTTCGATGGGAATGCCCAGGGCGCTGTAGAAGTCGGCACTTCCGCTCTTGGAACTGATGGCCCGGTTCCCGTGCTTCGCCACGGGAACTCCCGCGCTGGAAGCGATGAGGGCGGCAAAGGAAGAGATGTTGAAGGTTCCCACCCCATCCCCGCCGGTACCGCAGGTATCCAGAACAGGGATCCCTATCTCCACCTTCCGACGTTTTCGCTGGAGTACCGCGGCACAGCCGGCGATCTCTTCCCCCGTCACCCCTTTCGCGTTGAGGGCCACGAGGAAGGCCGCGATCTGGGCCTGGGTCAAGGTGCCCTCGGTCAACTCCTCCATGAAGTTTTCCGCTTCACTCTTCGATAGGTCCCGGCGTGCCATGATCCAGTTCAGCGCCTGTTTCGGGTTGAAGGCTTCCCGCCGGTAGCGGAGGAAATTCTTCAATACGAGCTTGCCCGCCTCACTGCCGACGGATTCGGGATGAAACTGGACACCTTCAATCGGATATTCTTTATGGCGAATCCCCATCACGTCCCCATCGGCGCTGCGGGCCGAAACTTCCAGCACCGGCGGAAGGCTCTCCTCTTCCACCACGAGGGAATGGTAGCGAACAAAGGGAGCGGGATTGGGAAGGGAGCGAAACAACCCTCTCCCATCCGTCAGGATCGGTTCCACCTTCCCGTGCATGATCCGTTTGGCCTGCACGATCCTCGCCCCAAAGGCATACCCGATGGCCTGATGTCCCAGGCACACTCCCAGGATGGGAACCTTACCCGCGAATCGTTTCACCACCTCCACCGTAATGCCTGCCTCCTCAGGCCTTCCGGGTCCCGGTGAAAGGATGATCCCCTTCGGCTTCGCTTGTTCCAACTCGGCTACCGTGGTTTCATCGTTCCTCACCACCCGTACGGGTTCCTCCGTCAATTCCCTCAGGTACTGGTACAAGTTATAGGTAAAGGAATCATAGTTATCGATCAGTACGTACATGGTCACACCTCCAATCCCAAGGCTACCCCCAGGGCAGCCAATTTCTCTTGCGTTTCCTCGTACTCCCTCTCGGGAGTCGAGTCGTACACGACCCCCGCTCCCGCTTGTAGCACCATCCGGTTCCCCCGTTTCAGGGCGCTGCGGATGGTGATGCAGGAATCGAACCCGCCTCCCGCCTCGAAATACCCCACAAGCCCCGCGTAGAAGCTCCTCGGCACCGGCTCTATCCGGTCCAGGGTTTCCACCGCGCGGATCTTGGGGGCTCCCGATACGGTGCCCGCGGGAAAGGTTGCCCGGATCACATCGGCCGTATCAGTCTGGATCACCGTACCCGCGGCGGCGGGGACAACAGAGGCCTTCATCGGAGGCATCCCCGGTTCCGCACCTAGCGTCCCCTGTACCTCGGAGACCAGGTGCATCACGTGGGAGTACCGTTCCACCCCCATGAAGGTAGTGACTTTCACGGACCCTGGCGCGCAGATCCTTCCCAGGTCGTTTCGAGCCAGGTCCACCAGCATCAGGTGTTCCGCCTTCTCCTTGGGATCTTCCCGGAGCTCCGCCTCCAAAGCCCGATCTTCTTTTTCCGTGTTTCCCCTACGCCGGGTACCCGCGATGGGGTGAATCACCGCCTTCCCCTCCTTCACTTTCACGTGCATCTCCGGAGAAGCCCCGAAGAGTTCGAAATCACCGAAGTCGAGGTAGAACTGGTAGGGGGAAGGGTTTACCCGACGGAGGTTCCGGTAGGCTTCGAAGGCGGGCAGGGTGGTTTGCACAGTGATTCGCCGGGAAAGGACTGCCTGGAGCAGGTTCCCCGCGATGATTTCCTGCCGCAGGGTGTTTACCCCCTCCAGGAACCGTTCTCGATCGAAAGGATCCTCCTCGATCTTCACCGGATGTTTCCCGTTCGGTTCCTGCAGGTAGTTGAAGTTCAGATCCCGGATGGTCTCTTCTGTTTCTGCCAGGGCTCGTTCCAGATCGATCCGGTGCTCCGCGTAATTCAGGCCGATCAGGTAGAGGAGATCCGTGTAGTGATCGAACACGACGAACACATGGCCAAATAGGAAGGAAGCCTCCGGGAGCCCCAGGGGATCGGGACGATCCCGGAACCGTATCTTGTCGCAGTACTTGGCGAACTCATAGCTCAAGAACCCTACCCCTCCGGAGGGAAAGGGGAAATCCTGCGCGGGGGGATGATGCTGTTCCGCGAAGTACCTGCAGGCATCGAGGATGTCCCGGTATCCCGAGGACATCCGGGCACGTTTCGTGTCATCCAGGTAGTACACCACCCCATCCCGCTGTTCGATCCCGAAGCCCTTCCTCACCATCAAAAGGGAGTACCGTTCCTTCCCCTTCACGAAGGAGGAAGACTCCAGCAGGGCCACTGCCCCGAGCTTCTTCGCGAGGGTGACGGGTGTGAACCGTTCACCGGGAACGATCTTCACGATACTTTCCTGTTTCTCCATCCTGTTTCCTCCTGTGTACATAAAAAAACCGCACCTTCCCGGTGCGGTTCTGTCTTCTTTCCCGCCGCCGGTGGCAATCTGTTCCGATACCGGCGGCTTCACCCTAAAAGCTTCAGGGCAACGAGCGAGGTATCGGAGATGTCTGCCACCACCATCCATTCACGCGCTGTCCAATCGAGCCTAGTCCAATCCCGCACAGTACAATCTTGCACAGTCCAATCGCAATGTTTCTATTTATAGAAACGTTCATGGCTTTAACATACAGGGGAGGGGGAAAAATGTCAAGAGGAAATGAATGGAAGGGAGGCCAGTATGAATCATAAGACGCTTCGGAAAGAACGCGGAGGTATGGCCACGATAGGGGAGCACTGAAGTTGGAAAATACAGAAAAAAAATACTATGCTACATAGAAAGATCGACTGGGAGTAAGGGCATATGTCCAATCACCAAGAAAAAAAGAATAAGAAACGAATAAGGGAATGGAAATGGGTTGAAGGCGTCGTGGACACTCAAGATGAATACATGGAGCTTAGCTATGGGGATGTATGGAATGCGGAAAAACCTCAGCCCATCGCAAGGATCGGGAAGCCTAAGAACCACGTATTTCCTGTGCAGTGGCTGGTAAGTCCTCTCTCGGAAGAACATGAAAAAATGATCAAAGCCACTAAAAACCAACTCGATTACTTTCTCATCGAGCTTGGGGAAAAAGATCCCTGGCTATACGCGAAATACCACTGTGGAACTTGTTCTAATGTGTACAGTAAGGTTCATTGGAGCTATTACAACAAGGATGAAGCACTATCCGGGAAACCAACCGAATCTGTTTCCCCTCCTATCGACACGAGGGACTCACCTTCGGAACATAAAAAGATCATACGCTTCAGCCGAGCGAAACAGGAACAGGAACAGTACCGCCTTACACTTGAAGAAATAAAGCACGACATTGCCCGTATGAGCGAGGAACTCAGGTCCCACTGCATGAATCTGGCGGTGATGAAAGTCTGGAAGAAGTGGGATGAGGAATTACCCGAAGACGCCCTGGCGGTGTTGAATGACCAATCGTTCCTCGAGTGTGGGGATGAGAATGTGGTCAAGCTGATGGAGATAGTGCTCTTGATGGAAGATTTTTGTGGGGACGTACTCTCCTGACACGGGCGCCGCGTTGTGCCTAAATTGATGTTACCTGCGGTAGGTAAAAAATACTGTCCAATAAAATCCGCCACGGTTCTTGCGGCGGTGTACGATGTGTTTTTCACCATTGGTCATTATCGCCCAGCACTACGGTACCAACTACGAGGAGCTGGACTTCATCATCAACTACGATATAAAGTATCGGCTGGGGCAGGAAGCTGATGAAAGTACGGAGACCATAGATTGAAAGTTCAGGAATTGTTAAAATTACTGAAAAAGGACGGCTGGGAGGTGACCCGAACGCGCGGAAGCCATCGGCAATTAGCGCATGCCACGATTTACGAACGGGGTAAACATAATTGGTCTGCCTATGTTCCCGACTTGCCTGGCTGCATAGCAACCGGCAAAACACGGAAACAGGTTGAAAAGATAATTCGTGAGGCCATCCAGTTCCATATTGAGGGACTCAAGGCTCGTGGCGAGCCGGTCCCCGAGCCGAGCATCGAAGCAGGGATGGTTAGTGTAGCTGAGAACGTAGATTGAGTGAAGGACCCGCGGAAGCTTTTTCTTAACGACACCCCTGGGCTACTACCACATCTGAACTGATTCACTCTTCCCTCAACTCTCCTGAAAGTCGGCACAGGGCATACAAGGGCACATTGACAAGCCACTCCTGCCGTCGGTAACCGGAAAGGGATGTTCGCAGGCACAGGGGCGGCCCAAATTTTTCCCGGTACACTTTGAGACTTTTTGCCTGAAGGTTTTCCGCCGACTTAACTTCCAGAGGTATAATCGTGGTCCCCACCTGTAAAAGAAAATCTACTTCCGCCTGGCCTGTATCCGAGGACCAATAGGCGATATCGAAGGAATCTTGCAAACGCAATTCCTGAAACACATACTGCTCCGTCAGCGCGCCTTTATTCTCGGTGAACAATGCATCACCCTTCAGTATCGCTTTCACGGGCACACCCATATGGGCGGAAAGCAGACCCACATCGAGGAAGTATAACTTGAAATGGTTCAATTCCTGATAGGATCTCAAGGGAAGCCCTGGCTTAGAGACCCGAAAGACTTTGCGTGTGAGCCCCGCATCGCATAACCATTCGATGGCAGATTCATATTCACGGGCGCGGGCTCCTTCCCGGATCAACCCGTATACAAATTTCTTCTGTTCCCTTGCAAGCTGAGAAGGAATAGATTGCCACACCCCTCGAATACGCGGTACGGTCTCCGTCCGGGCATATTTGGAAAAGTCCTGCTCATAGGCAGCGAGAAGCCTGTTTTGAGCTTCTCGTACGTCATTGAGGTCCCCTGTTTTCTTAAAACTGAGCACAGCCTCCGGCATCCCGCCCACGCATACATACAACCTCAATAATTCAATAAGACGCAGACGGAAGGCTTCCACCAGTTGCCAGTCTTCCCGCGCTAGGATCTCTGCAAGTTCATCTTCGCCAATGCCTGCAAGAAATTCGGTAAACGACATTGGCAGAAGTTCCATAAACTGGACTTTTCCTACCGGAAAGGATGTTCCCGCATGCAATGCTACCCTAAGCAAGGAGCCGGCAGCGGCTACATGGTATGCAGGGGCTTCTTCGACGAAGTATTTAAGGGCAGTCAAAGCTCTGGGACATTCCTGAATTTCATCAAAAATGATGAGGGTTTTTTCGGGCTCTATTCTTGTTTTGGTTTCCACCCTCAACCCCAAAAGAATCTTCTCGGTGGTAAGGTCTGAAGAAAACAGACTGTGGATATTTCTATTCGCTTCAAAATTTATATACGCAGTATGTTCATAGTGCCCTTGCCCAAAAGTCTTGAGCAGCCAGGTTTTTCCAACCTGCCGAGCGCCCCTTACAATCAAAGGGAGACGATGGCGCTGAGATTTCCATCTTAACAAGTCATTGAGTGCATTTCGGTCCATCTCTATAGTGTATGACGAAAAATCACAAAAGTCAAAGGACTAATGTGGTTAACTATCACAAAAGTTGATTCACTTTCTGTACAGTTCCCGGTAGCGGCGGAGAGTTTTCTCGTCGATCCGGCCCATAAAGTAGGACTCCTCCGGAGGGGACAAGGCTTTCATCAGGCAGTCCTCCTCCTCGATGTGGTCTATCCCAATCATGTGCCCAATTTCGTGGGCAAGGACGCCTTCGATGTAGTAATACCCGGGGGTACGGGTACGACGGGTAGTAAATCCCGTGACGCTCATGTTGAAGATGATATCCGATTCCACGATGTCTCCCTTCCCATCGTACCAATTCTTACAGTAAGCGATTTTACCGATGGGGATTTCTTCGGGCCACTTCAACAGAAAAGAAACGGTATTTTTTCCATCCCGACGCAGTCCTGCCCGGTGTCTCCCCTTATAGACGAAATCGAAATGGGTAGCCTCTCCCCATCGTTCGAAGGTTTCACGCACCGCTACCTCCGTCTGATCGTTCGCTTCTTGGTTCAAATAGTATTCGACCCTCTGGGAAGTCCGGAGATGGATACCCCTCGGATCATTGTCTATCCCCTTTCCCTGTTCCCCACAGGAAAAGAGAATGAGAGGCCCTGCAGCAATGAGAGCCGCCGCGACTAGTAAAAATATCCCTCGCACGCTCTAATCCTAAACCATTACAGAGGAGAATTCCTCGCGGTATGTCAAATTTATACGTCTTACTTTTCTTTTCGGATTTGATTCAACCTTGTTCGAGATGGAAGACTCCAGCGGCGAGACTGCTAGAGGAACTAGCGGTGGAACCTCAGGCGGAGCCGCAGACAGTGTTGCCGGAACATGGCTCAAAGTGTTTCCTTCTCCCTATTTCGACTTCGACGGCGACGCAAGCCCCACGGTGGCTTAAGCCAAGATCCTGGAAATACGGGTTACTTCGGGTAGCGCAAGCGGCTATCTGCGGACCACAACAACAAAACTCGCTGGAATCCAACCTATAATGTGAATCCCTTTCCCGCCTTTCCCTTCCTTGACTCCTCGGTAGGATCGTGTCATACTTCCGCCATGGCAAATGAAGTAACGCTAACATCGCAAAACTTCGAAGCGGAAGTGCTGAAATCCGATCTACCTGTCCTGGTGGATTTTTGGGCTGAATGGTGCATGCCTTGCCGGATGCTGGCCCCCACGCTGGAAGAATTTTCCAAAACATACAACGGCAAGCTCAAGATCGCTAAACTTAACGTGGATGAGGAACCCGATCTGGCTTCCCAGTATGGTATCGTCAGCATCCCCACGCTGATTCTTTTTCACAAGGGTCAGCCGGTGGCCCAACACATTGGCCTTGCCCCCCGGACTACCCTGGAAAACATACTAAAGCCCTATATTGCCTAGAAATCTTGGGCAGCCAATGTGAGTTTAGTTTTTCTTTTTTTGGTTCTCACAAATATTTCAAAAAATCTTCCACGTCCAACCTCGCCTGTCTCAATATGTGTGCTAATGTAGAACGTTTGACCGGACGATGCGCAGGTACAGTCAATTTTAAAATCTCGTTTCCTTCTCGTTTTTGTAGGCGAATGTGACTGCCGCGCCTGCGAACTACTGTCCATCCATTTCTCTGCAAGGCACGGATGATTTGCAGATACGTCAAGCTGGGTACTTTCACAGTTCAATTTCTCGCACTTGAGCAGCCTCATCCAATACTAAATCATCTTCCACTGGTTCGAGATACAGTTCTATCGCTTCTTGGATATTTTTCAAGGCTTCCTCTAGTGTCTCTCCTTCACTAACACAACCAGGCAAAGACGGTACGTAAACCGTATATCCCCCTTCGTCGCTGGCTTCGAGCACGACTTTGAAACGCATATCTGCCTCCCCTCACTTATAATTCTACAAAAATAGTACATCATTTGTATATAACAAAAATTATTCATTCTACCCCCCATCCATTTCTCCCTCTCATGGGCTGTACACTGCATCGGAGTTCACCGCCCCGAAGGTAGCTGATCCTGTGGGTACGATGTGCCAATCGGTTTTGCTGTTGGTATCGGTGAATCGACTGTCCCGACAGATAGACCTGCGGGAGGTGGCTCCCTTGGGGTTCATCGCGTCGGAAGGGGAAGGATCCTCCCCCGCAAAGACCCAGGCCCCTTCTTCCTTCAGGGCAAGCACCTTTTCCAGCATGGCGCTGGTTCCAAACCCATTGTACTTCATCCCTGCCTCGTACACTTTGGAAGAGTACAGCACCGCGTCCAGGATTCTGCCTTCAGGGTTCGAATAGAGGCTCAGCACGTCGTTATCCTCCGAAAGGTTCCCCGTGCCTTTCGCCCAGAAATCGTACGCCGTGGGGGATGCCCCCTTTCCCGTGGCTATCGTCTTATCCGTGGTTTCGTCGATTTCTCCGGCTGTTCCTTCCGGCTTGAAGTGCAGGAGGATGAACTCCCCCCTCTTCACCTCGAAAGAAGGAAAGATGAAAGTCTTGTCAGGGACAGTTTTCGTTCCTTCGTAGAAAGTGACCCCTCCCATATTACCGTCGGAGAGAATCGCGATCTCTACCTGAGTCAGCACGGTGGTGGCGGCAGTGGTGATGAACTCGTTGATCAAGAGAGCCGGAATCCGGTCGTTGAACCCATAGAACCCATAGAGGAACTCCGAGGTGTTCCCCCGCTCGTCCCTCGCCTGGGCTTCGAGGGTATACTTTTTCCCCGGCACCCCCTGCCCGTCCAAAGTTAGGGTACATACCGTATCCCCGTCCTTGATCTCCCGGACAGAAAGGGAAGGTTGTATTTTTATGGAACGTGGCTCGATCCATGCGGACTTGTCGAAGCGGAGTTCCACCGTATTCCCCTTCCCTGCCTGGATACCCATCAGTTGGGGCGGAGTCAGGGTAGCCGGATCCAGGAGAATCGGCTCGATGTGAGGGGGCCGGGCACACCCGCAAAACACTGTCAGACCCAGGCAAAAGGATAGGAGGAATCTTCCAAGGAGCTTGCCGAAACGAACCCGATACCGGCGGTATCCCCTTCCATTCCCTCTGGGGGAGCGTAGCGCTTCATGTACCCACCCCCCGGGCAGGCTTCGGTTACGGAAACTACGCACATCCATCCGTACACCTCCTGTCTTGCTAGACAGAAGGGCGGATGTGTTTGATTCGAACTCGGCGGCATAATCACATAGAATCCCTAGAACAAATCACTTGAGCGTGCGACTGCTGCCAGGTCCCCGCGTCACTCACCAGGCAGTACTCTCACCAACGATTTTTCCCCAGGGTGCCGGTGCGTGTATCTCTCAAGACCTTTTGTCGACGCGGCGCTAATACTCTGGGTCTATGATCGGTGCATGCGGAAATCTTCCCCCAGAAAGATCCGGCGCACATCCTCGTTGTCGCTCAGTTCCCTGGGGGTGCCGTGAAAGGCGATTTCTCCCTTATCCATGATGAAGGCCCTTCGAGTGATATCGAAGGTATCGTAAATGTTATGGTCGGTAATGAGGATGCCCACCCCGCTGGCCGCCAGGGACAGGATGATGCGCTTCAGCTCCGCCACGGTTTTCAGATCGATCCCCGCGAAGGGCTCGTCCAGGAGAAGGAACTTCGGGCGAATGGCCAGGGCACGGGCGATTTCGGTTCTTCGGCGCTCCCCTCCCGAAAGGGTAATGGCCTTCTGCTTCCGCTTTTCCACGAGGCCGAACTCGGTCAAAAGCTGTTCCAGCAGTTGCCTTTTTTCAGTTTTGCTCAGATCCGATCGGGTTTCCAGGATGGCTAGAATATTGTCCTCTACCGACAGTTTCGTAAACACCGAAGTTTCCTGGGGAAGGTAGGTGATTCCTGCCAAAGCCCGTTTGTACATCGGCTCCGGGGTAAGGCATCGATCGTTCAAATAGATGTCGCCGCCGCTGGGCCGGATGAACCCCACGATCATGTAGAAGGTGGTAGTCTTTCCCGCCCCGTTCAAGCCCAGGAATCCAACGATCTCCCCGCTCTCCATCGTAAAGGTAACGTTCCGAACCACCTCTTTTCTGCCAAAGCTTTTTCGCAGTCCCTCCACCCGCAGGACGGCCTTTTCCCTATTCTCCATCGGTCTTTTTCTCCGGCTTGGACACGATGGAGCCTTCCACATCACCCGCGAGGGTGATTTCATCGGTTTTCAAATTCATGATGATCCGGGCCGCCCGGTACTGGTCCTTTTTCCAGAACACCTGGGGCAACCCTGAAAGTTCCAGGATGTCGGTGTCGCGTTTGTATCGGACATACTCGGCCCGGGCGGAAAGATCCTTCTTTAGGATACGCACGCCGATCTGGATGATGGTGAGATCCTCCTTGTCCCGGTGTTCCAGCCGCTCCCCCCGCACGATCATCTCGTTCTTGCGGTCTTCCATGTAGGCATTCCCTGAGGCTACGATAACCTTCTCCACCCGATCGTAGGTGAGGGTGTCGCAGGTGATGAGGATCTTTTTTTCCGATTCCCAGGCGGTGACCTCCCCGGTGCAGCGGGCAAACTGGAAATCTTTCCCGTAGATTTCGATTTCCTTTGCCGTGATTCGGGTATTGTCGGATTGGATCACCGCGTTCCCCCGCAGGATAGTCCTTTCCTTCCCTTTGGCGAGGGTGGTGTTCACCTGATCACCAGAAAACTTGAAGACATCGGCATGGATCGAAGGAGGAATGCCGGAAATGAGGAGAACGAGGAGGCAGATCGAAAGGAGCTCACTTTTTCTCCACCACATACTCACCTCGCACCGGCCCGCTAAAGGTAACCAAAAGCCGCTTCAGGTCCGCCCTGAAGCCCGTCCCCTCGATCCAGGACCCCTTTTCGTCCTCCAACCGCACACGGTCTTTCTCCGGGCCCGTAAGAAGGCGCTCCTTGTCATTCCAGGAGAGGGTTTCCGCTCGAATCTTTCCCTCCTCCCGTAAGGAATGGATGAACACCTTTCCCGACACCGTGGCATTCTTCGTGTCCGACTCATACACCACGGTATCCGCCCTTCCTTCGGTAAGGAGTTTGCCCTCTTCGTCGAACTCGGAAAATCTCACCTGCTGAAAGATCGTTCGTTTCTTCCGTTCGAACCCCTCCGCTTTGTCCACCTGGATGCGTAACACCACTTTCCCCTTGGAGACCACCGTCTGCCGGAACCCTTTCAGGACGACATTGGGTATCGTATCCTCCAGGTCTTCCGGCAATTGAGCCTCCCTGTAATCGAAGCTACAGGATAGAAAGAAGAAGAGGAGGGATAGTACGATCACCCCTTTTTTCACGGCTCCCGCTCGGGCCTCCGATCAGTGGATTTCGTATCCCGGTATTCCTTGCAAGCCTTGACAAAACTTTTGAATAAGGGATGGGCCTGGATGGGTTTTGACTGAAACTCGGGATGGAACTGCACGCCGATCCCCCAGGGATGCTTATCCCACTGCATGATCTCCACCAGGGTTCCATCGAGGGTTGTCCCTACCACGCGCAGGCCAGCCTCCTCCAACCGCTGTCGGTACCGGTTGGAAACTTCATACCGGTGCCGGTGACGTTCATGAATCAGATCGGTACCATAAATTTCGACCAGTTTGGAATCCGGCTTCAACTGGGTATCCCAGCGGCCCAGGCGCATGGTACCCCCGTAGTTCTTCACGTCCAACTGTTCTTCCAGAAGTACCACTACCGGGTTCTTACAGGAGGGAGAAAACTCCGTCGAATCCGCATCCTCCAGTTTCAGCACCGAACGGGCGTACTCGATCACCATGATCTGCAGCCCTAAACAGATTCCGAAGTAGGGTACCTTGCGCTCCCTTGCCCACTTGGCTGCCCGGATCATGCCGAGAATTCCCCGCTGTCCAAATCCTCCCGGTACCAGGATCCCGTGGAGTCCCTCGAACGCTTCGTCCAGATTCCGCACCTTTTCCAGCTTTTCCGAGTCGATCTTCGTCAACTGGACCTTCACACCGTTGGCGAATCCTCCATGGTAGAGGGCCTCGTCCACGGACTTGTATGAATCGTGTAGATCGATATATTTGCCCACCACTCCGATTCGAACGATGTCGGTAGAGGTGACAAAGGCTTGCACGATCCGCTTCCACTCCTCCATATCGAGATCTCGGATCGGGAGTTCCAACTTCTGCAGGGCAATGATGTCGAGATTCTGCTGTTGATAGATCAAAGGGATCTCATAGATGGTGGTTTTGATATCGTGGGCGGAGATCACTGCCTCGTACTCCACATTGGTGAACAGGGCGATCTTTCTCCGGAGCTCCTCGCTCAACGGCCGGGGCGCCCTGCAGAGAAGGATGTCGGGCTGGATCCCGATTTCCCGCAGTTCTTTCACCGAATGCTGGGTAGGCTTCGTTTTCAGTTCGTTTCCGAATACTTCGGGAATCAGGGTAAGGTGGACAGCCAGAACGTTCTTTTTCCCATACTCGTGGATCATCTGGCGGCAGGCTTCCAGAAAAGGAATCGATTCGATATCTCCCACGGTTCCCCCGATCTCCACGATGGTTACATCCACATCCGGTTCCTCTCCCACGGCCCAGATTCGCTGCTTGATCCGATCCGTGATATGGGGGATCACCTGCACGGTTCTTCCCAGGTATCTTCCTTCTCGCTCCTTCTGGATCACTTCCTGATAGATCTGTCCCGTGGTAATCGAGTTTGCCCTCGAAAGAGGGGAACTGGTGAACCGAGCATAGTTTCCCAGATCCAGATCCGTTTCCGCTCCGTCGTCGGTAACGTACACCTCTCCATGCTGGTAAGGGCTCATGGTTCCCGCATCCACGTTGATGTAGGGGTCGATCTTGATCATCCGGACTCGCATCCCCCGATGCTCCAGCAAGCACCCGATGGATGCGGCGGCGATCCCCTTCCCCAGACTCGAGCACACACCTCCGGTCACGAAAATGTATTTCTTCATGTACTGGTATTATTCGCACCGATCGGGTAAATGTCAATTGAAAAAGTCAATCTTGACAGTCATGGTTCGGAATCCTATTCTATCTAGTACATGTCTGAAACCCTGAGTGATTTAGAGTTCGAAAAGTTCCGCACCCTCATCTACGAGGCAAGTGGAATTCACTTTTCCAGCACCAATCGTACGATTCTGGAAAGCAGAATCCGGGAACGCTTGAAAACGGTGAATCAAACCACCGCCTCCGCCTACTATGAACAGTTGAAAAAGGACCCGGAAGAACTGAAACTTCTACTCGACGCGGTTACCACCAACCTCACCCGGTTCTTTCGGAATACCGCTCACTTCGACACCCTGGAACAGTACGTGGTTCCCGACCTCATCGCGTACAAGACTCCCAAGGGCGATAAAGAAATCCGAGTCTGGAGCGCCGGTTGTTCCACCGGTGAAGAGCCCTACACCATCGCGATGGTGCTGAAGGACATCCTGCCTCCCGATTTCCGAATCAAGATCGTGGCCTCCGATATCAGCCTCAAAAGCCTCATGGTGGGGAAAGAGGGTTTCTACCCTGAAAACCGTGTCCAGGACATCCCGGAAAAGTATCTGAAAAAATACATGGAACGAAAGGGGAACGGGTACCAGGTAAAGGAAGAATTGAAACAGCTCATCCGGTTCGATTACCACAATCTCAAGCACGACAGTGGACTCCGAAACCTGGATGTAGTCTTCTGCCGAAACGTGCTGATTTATTTCGATGAAGCGGCCCAAAAAGCTTCCATAGAGCGCTTCTGGGAAGCGATGAGTACCCACTCCTACCTATTCATCGGACATTCGGAATCCCTCTTCGGTATGAACACGAAGTTCGAGTTCATAAAAACTGATTGGGCCTGTATCTACAGAAAATTCGTTTGATTTGTTCCATCGATTTCATAATTTATAACCCATAGCGTTATCAATAAGGGGAAAGGAGCAAAAAGTGTCGGAGGAAAAAATCTCTGTTCTAATTGTGGACGATTCTGCCCTCATGCGTAACCTGATCGGGCGGATCGTGGAGAACGAACCGGATCTCCAGGTGGCGGGGAAAGCGATGAACGGCGCCTTCGCCCTGGCCAAACTGGATAAACTCGATCCAGATGTGATCGTCCTAGACCTGGAAATGCCTGAAATGAACGGGATCGAATTCTTAAGGGAACGGCAGAAACGGAACATTCAGATCCCCGTAATCATCCTCTCCTCCCATGCCGAGGAGGGGGCCCATATCACGATGGAAGCCCTTTCCCTCGGTGCTTCCGATTTCATCATGAAACCCACAGGGGGGAATGGGTCTGAGCTACAGAGTGTGGCGAAGGTGCTGATAGAAATGATTCGCGCCTATGGGGGAAAGTATAAAAAAAATCGAAGCAAAGCTACCCAAACTACCGTCGTACCTGGTGTGACTAAGGCGAGTACTCAAGACTTGAGCGTAGAGCCGGTACGGTCTTCCCTTGCTCCTGCCTCAGCCCAAGTTATCCCACCCGCGGAAGAGGTGTTGAAACCTCCTATTCCCCGGAAAGCTCCTGGCCCCATCGAGATCGTAGCCATCGGGATTTCTACCGGCGGCCCCAACGCTCTACGGGAAGTGTTTCCAAAGCTTGACGAAAACTTTCCTGTTCCCATCGTAGTGGTACAGCACATGCCTCCCGGTTTTACCGAAGAGTTCGCCAAAAGTCTGGACCGAATCTGCGCGTTGGAAGTGAAGGAAGCCTCCGAAGGGGATATCCTGCGGCCGGGAAGAATCCTCATCGCGCCGGGAAACCGGCACATCGTGGTAGAAAAAAGGCCCCTGGCGGCCATCGTCCACCTATTGGATACCCCGCCAGTGAACGGGCATAGACCCTCGGCGGACGTACTGTTCGAATCCGTAGCCCGTCACTACGGAAACCGGGCCCTGGCCGTGATCATGACGGGGATGGGGAAGGATGGGGCCACCCAAATAGGAGCTATCTATCGGGAGGGAGGGATCACCGTCGGACAGGATGAGGAAAGCTGTATCGTATATGGAATGCCTCGGGTAGCCTTCGAGAACGGATTCATTCAGTACCAGGTTTCCCTGTCCCAAATGGCCCAGACCATCAACCGGCTGGTACGGGAACACGCGGGCTGAAAGGAAGTCACCATTTTTCTGCCCGCCCTGGCGTTGAGCTCACCACTACCTACTATCTGATTCGAGCCGCCTCCCGAAAGGCGAAGTTACACGGCACTGCGTCAGGGATACTTCAGTTCTCCGGCGTTTCCCCGAGGGGGTCTTTTATCATACGGTCGTCTATATAGTCTTCCAGGAAAGGTCCTTCCCACCGCTTTTCCAGTACGGGTAATTGAGTGGACTTCCTCCCCAGGAAAAACACTCCCAGGAATCCCAGCCCCAGGCCCAACAACCCCACTCCGATCTGGGCTCCCTCCGACGCATGAGGCCATAGGAATCCCGCTCCCAGATAGAAAGCCACGAAAAGGATCAGGGGAATCCCAAAGACCTGGAACCCGGCGGAAAGCGCCTGCGTGGAGGGAACGGAGATTTCCACCCGGTCGCCCACCTGGACAGGCAACCGGTGAATGTTTTTTACGGGAATACTGCGGTTCTTTACCGCGCACAACTCCCCTTTACAGGAATGACAGGCCGCGCTGGGTTTACATTCCACCAGTACCCGATCGCCCTCAATCCTCGTCACTGTCCCGATTTCTTTCATTGGGAACCTCCCTGCAGGGGATACGGATCGCCTCGATGGAGCGAGCCTTCCCCGTTTCTTCGATCTCGATCACCACACCCTGCAATTCCAACGTATCCCAGGTATCCTTCGATCGCTCGGGGATCTGGGTCAGGAACTTGCGGATCTCTATCTCCGGATCCAACCCGCCCACACTGTTGAGGCTTCCCGTTCTCCCTGCCCCGCAGATCACCGCCGTCCCCTTGGGAAGAAGCCGAGCATCGGCGGTGAGAACCTTCATGTGGGATCCTACCACAGCGGATACCATGCCATCGGCATGGAAAAAGAGGGAATACTTCTCCGCGGTAGTGGTGGCGTGAAAGTCCACTAGGATACAGGGGGTGGTTTCCCGTATCCTACCCACCAATTGGGACAACAGGGTGTAGGGGTTACTGAGATGCACCCGGTTGAAGCCTGACTGGCCCAGCAGGTTTACCACCGCGAGCTTGCCACCCCCCACCGAATAGATGCCATACCCCCTCCCCGGATTTCCCGGAGGATAGTTTGCAGGCCGCAGGATATAGGGAACGTTCCCTATATGCTCGACCATATCTTTTTTATAATATATACATTCTCCCCCAGTAAGGACATCGATTCCGAGCTTTTTCAGATAGATGGAATGATTCTTTCCCAGGCCGTATCCGCCCGTAACGTTGTCGCCGTTGGCCACAACGAAATCGATCTGCCGTTCCTTCCGCAAAGGGGGCAGAAGGGTTTTCACACAGAACACTCCAGCCTTCCCTACGATTTCCCCTATGTACAGGATCCGCATGATGAGGGGAGCATACCAATATAGAGGGGCTTACGCAACCACATCCTCTAACACTTCCTCATCTCGCTGCCCCAGCCTGGTGTTCCGCTTGCTGGGCCACCCTTATGTTACGCCTGCCGCTCCTTCCGGATGTCCTTTCTGCCTCCGCACCCTGGTGTTTCTCCTGACTCAGCACCCGGACGTCATCCCCTCCCCACCCGGCCAAGTGGCTCATTTTGATACAGAATATCGGATAGGATGCTAAAATCGTGTCAATTAGACACAACAAAACCTTCGTCTCGAGGGGAATCCCCATATTCCGCCCAGGGTCCAGACAATTCATTCTCTTGTAATAAGTTAATTGAATCCTTAATTACGCATCATGGTATGATTCTTGCAACATTATTAGATGCGGTGCCTAAAGGACCGCCTTCATCGTAGATGAAGCGGGGAGCCTGGGACGGTCCCCTATGTGACGCTTGTAGAGAGGTGTCGTATGCAGGAAAAAATCGTAGTGGATCTCGGACGTATCATGGACGAGATCTTCGAAACCGCCGAAAAGGTGGGTTCCGCGTTCCATGACAGGTTCGATCTGAACGAAATCGGAGAACGGCTTAAATCCAAATGGGACGAGAATACCGACTACTATCCCACGTATCCCTACCCTCCCACCAACGTCTTCATGAAGGCCGATAAAACCCTGGTGTTCGAGTTTGCCCTGGCTGGCTTCAAAGAAGATCAGATTCAACTCGCCTTTAAGGGAGACTACATGGTTCTTTCCGCCAAGGTAGCCAGCGAGTTCCTACCGGAAGAAAATATCCGGTACTTCAAACACCGGTTGAAACTGAAAGACATCGTGGAGCAGAAGTACTTTGTGCCGGAGGACAAGTTCGATCGGGAGAATGTAAAAGCCGTGTTCCGTCATGGGATCCTGAAGGTAGAGATTCCTCCCAAAGAAACCCCGGCGGATACCCAAACGATAAAGATCGAAATCGTAAAAGAGGAATAACGGAGAAAGAAAAATAACGAAAAAAGTATAACGGCAGATTCCCTGCCGAGCAGCCCGGGAAACCGGGCTTTACATAGATGGCGTCGCCGGAAGCCCACCCCTTCTAGCGACGCTTTTAATTTTTTGCAGGTTCTTCATACGTGTTTTCGGGTATCTATCCGATTTTAAAATCCAGCCTCGCTCACCACCCGCCTTGCATGCTTATATGCGCGGGCCCTGAAGCCAACGGCTTCGTTATCTTGACATTACCCGATAGAGACGTTTAGTATTCTACAAGCGCCCAGATGGTGAAATTGGCAAACACGCTAGATTCAGGGTCTAGTGTCCGTAAGGACTTGGGGGTTCAAGTCCCCCTCTGGGCAATCCTAATTCTTTTTTGGGCAAAAAGTTACAGAATCCCTTTCACACCGCCAATTTTCCTGAATTTTGCGGGTATCAACCAGGGTACCAAAGAGGAAAGCCGTACCATGCCGTAAAGCGGGTTTTTACGTCCGCACCGGGTAACACCTGAAAGCTTCATCGAAAAATTATTATATCATCGGGGGCCCCGGCCCGTTGGTATATGCATGGTTGCCGCGCCCTGGTTTATCTCTACGCACCCCGGTTGTTAGGCCACACCCCGATATTTGGCTGGCCGCGCCTCAGTTTGTTTCCCTTTACACTTAAAACGTAAAATGACCAGATTCCAAATCCAGACTATGAAATGTCCTGTTACAGCTCATCTTTGATACAGAAGGGCTCCGCTTGCGAATTTCATTCCTTACATCGACAGTCCGATTGGCTCGATATGTATGATTAAATATATCAAATAAATATTTTATTATTGTCAGTAAATTTTTCTTTACAAAAGTTAATTGGTGGTGTAAGCTTTTCCCTACACATATTTATCATTACGGAGGAGTCCCACATGAAAAAAAGACTATGGATCGTATTCCTTGGCCTCTTGATCCTGGGGATCATTCCCCTTGGATTCACCCAAACCGTAGCTTCCCAACTAGACCCGCTCTACGTGGATGAAGACGGGGATCTAGTGGCGGATCTTCCTAAAGACCCATCAAAATGGAAGAATCCCGATACCCTGATTTTCACCTACTCACCGGTGGAAGATCCTGGGGTGTACAAACGGCTCTTTCAACCCTTCATGGAATACCTGGAAAAAATGACAGGGAAAAAAGTTGTGTACTTTCAGGTTCAATCCAATGCAGCGGAAATCGAAGCCATGCGATCTGGGAGGCTTCATATCGGGGGGTTTTCCACAGGGCCTACAATGTATGCGGTAAACCTTGCTGGTGCTGTTCCGATCGCATGTCGTGGGATTGGAGACAAGTTCGAAGCTTACAACCTTCTAGTAATTACCCACGCCAATTCATCCCTAAAGACCATACAGGATCTAAAGGGGAAGAAAGTGGCTCATACGAGTCCCAGTTCCAACTCCGGCAACCTGGCACCTCGAGCCCTACTCCCCGAATTGGGGGTTACCCCGGACAAAGATTATACAGTGGTGTTTTCTGGAAAACATGACCAATCCATCCTGGGGGTTCGTTCCCGTGACTACGATGCGGCCTGTGTGGCTTCCGATGTATTCGAAAGAATGGTCAACCGAGGAACGGTGAAAGAGAGCGAATTCCGGATCCTGTATCGAAGTTCCCCTTTCCCCACCTCCTCTTACGCCTATGCACATGACCTGCATCCCGACCTGGTGAAGAAAATCAAAGAAGCCTTCTTTACTTTTAAATTTCCTAAAAGCATGCAGGAAGGATTGGAAGGATGTACCAATTTTGTGCCCATTACCTATAAAAAAGATTGGGAAGTCGTTAGAAAGGTGGCAGAAAAAGCTGGCGAAGTGTTCAATTTTGAAAATCTTAAAAAGTTGAAATAGCACAAAAGGTGTCTCTGGCTCGAGGATCTTCTTCCTTCTTTCAACCGGAGGAAGGAGATCCTTCCGTAAACCTATCAGGAGGCCTACCTTGGAACAACCTGTTTTGCGAATACGCAACCTCACAAAAAGTTACTTCCATAATCAGCCGGTACTCCATGATGTTTCCTTCGACGTGAAACCGGAAGAGATTCTCATAATCATCGGCCCCTCGGGAGCAGGTAAAAGCACCCTCATGCGGTGCATAAACCATCTGATAACTCCCAATTCTGGACATATTTACTTGAAAGGGATAGATATTCCCACCTTGCATGGGAAAGCCATGCGGGAGGCTAGACGCCGGATCGGCATGGTATTCCAGGAGTTCAACCTGGTTGAACGCCTCACCGTGTTAGAAAACCTGCTCATTGGAAGACTGGGATACATGCGTCCCCTGGATGCTCTCCTGCAAAAATACTCCCCCGAAGACATTGCGAACGCAGAAGCCCTGCTAAATCGCCTTGGGCTAGGGGATTTTGCCTTGAAACGTGCGGATAATCTTTCCGGGGGTCAACGGCAACGGGTCGGTATTGGACGGGCTCTTATGCAGAACCCCGAACTCTTGTTGGCGGATGAACCCACTTCCTCCCTGGACCCAAAAACTTCGGTGGAAGTGATGCAAACCATGGCAGAGCTGGCCAAGGAACGGCGAATACCGGTTTTGGTCAACATGCATGACGTAAACCTGGCAAAACGGTTTGCGGACCGAATCATCGGGATGAGAGACGGAAGGATCGTTTTCGATGGCAGCACAGAAGAATTGACCAATACTGTGTTAGCCGAAATCTATGGGGGAGACTCATGGATGCATTGACCCGAAAGGTGCTCTTGGCTCACGAGACGAAACCTTCAACCATTGTCGAAAAAGGCAAACGAATCATCCGCTTCTATGGAGTCCAGATTCTAGCGGCTCTCTTCGTAATCTACCTGGTTTATGCGGCAACTACCCTTGGGATAAATCCCAAACGAATAGCCCAGGGTGTATCCCAGGGGAAAGAGTTCATCGGACGGCTTTTTCCCCCTGATTTTATAACCCGATGGGAGGATATCCGGCACGATATGCTGGAAAGTCTAGAAATGGCAGTTCTCGCTTCCATCTTGGGGATAGTTTTATCCCTCCCCTTGGGGTTACTGGGAGCGCGAAATTTGATGCCGCCGATCATCACCTGGCCCATCCGTTTCTTCATCAGTTTTGCCCGTGCTTTCAACCCCATCATCATAGGAATCATCTTTGTAAAAGCGGTAGGGTTCGGCCCCCTAGCAGGAATTCTCACCTTGAGCGTGGCCTCTATCGGGTTCATTGGGAAACTCTTCATAGAGGCAATCGAGGAGATATCGATGAAACAGGTAGAGGCAGTACGGGCATCGGGTGCCTCTTTTACCAGTATCATACGGTATGGAGTGATGCCTCAAGTATCCGCCAGGTTCATTGGATTCAGCATGTACCAATTCGACAGCAACTTACGGAATTCCACTACCCTGGGGATTGTAGGGGCCGGAGGTATCGGCGGTACCCTCTTTGCAGCTTACCAGCGTTTTGATTACCAAATTGTATCGGCCATCGTTCTAATCATCATTGCGCTGATTATTACCGACGAATACGTGTCCGAACGCGTACGGAGAATTTTCCAATGAGCAACAACTTGTATTCTGAATGGAAACACTACTCGGGCCCAAAGCGGGCTATGAAAACTGTATTCTATGCGATCGTTTTGGCAGTCGCCCTTGTATCCTTTCGAAACGTGGAAATAATCCCCGAGTTCTTGGCGGACACCCCGACGCAACTGGCGGATCTATTCAAACGAATGTGGCCCCTAGATCTGAAGTTCCTGGTTCACTACGTGTTCCCCGCCATTCTAGAAACTCTCCATATCGCAACCCTGGGAACCGTGGCAACCCTCATGCTTACCTTTCCCCTAGCCATACTCGCCTCAAGAAATATCGTACCCAATACCGGCATCCGATACATCATGAAGTCCATTTTCGTTTCGTCCCGGTCAGTCAACTCATTGATCTGGGCTTTGTTCTACGTAGCGATATTCGGTCCTGGATCCCTCGCTGGTGTATTGGCGATCATGAGCCGGTCTATAGGTTTTGTGGGAAAACTCCTTTCCGAAGCGATCGAGGAGTCCAGCTCGAAACAGATCGAAGCGGTAGTTTCGGTAGGCGCCTCACCCTTAAGCGTTTTCCTCAAAGGGTTCTGGCCTCAAGTGCGGCCCAGCTTCATTTCCATCGCTCTCCTTCGGTGGGATATCAACATCAGGGAAACCGCTGTGTTGGGCATTGTGGGGGCGGGCGGTATCGGATTGCTGATGGAATCCGCCATAGACACTTTCCATTGGCCCGGTGTGGCAGCCATTCTACTAGCCATCTTTGCCATCGTGCTGCTAGCGGAATTCCTGGTTACAAAGTTAAGAAAAATGGTTATTTAATCCCAAAGCATTTTTGTCGAGGAGGTGTTGCATGTGTAAGAAGTTAATCTGGGTAGGCGTCCTGTTTGGGATCTTCCTCTTGTCCCTCTACGCGGGAGGAAGCGGAGAAACAGCCAAACAAGGACCCTCCATGGCCGCGAAACCTGAAGTATGGTCAGAAGTGGTGGCTGCCGCGCAGAAAGAAGGAAAAGTGGTTGTCTATGCGACCACCAGCCGCATCACCCTGGCGGCGGAGAACTTTACAAAAAAAACAGGGATCAAGGCCGACGCTCATCGTCTTTCCGAGGTGGAGTTGATCGAGCGACTGAACAAAGAGGCCGCCTCGGGAATCACCGCGGCCGATGTGGTTTTGATCGAAGATTATCCGAGCATGATGGAAACCCTCGTGAAGCCAGGGTACTTGGTGAATTACATTCCTCCCTCAGCTCGGGAGGGAGTGCCGAAGGAGTATCAAACCCCCCTTGTATTCGCCTTCGTCAATCGTATCTTTGGGTACAATACGGAAAAATATCCTAAAGACCCGTTCCAAAGCATATGGGACTTCACCCTCCCGGAGTGGAAGGGACGCGTCATGATACGGGATCTGGTGATTACGGGGGAACATCAAAACGCCTTTACAGAACTCATTCGTAGATCGGATGAGCTGGAAAAAGAGTATCAACGACGTTTCGGGAAACCTCTGGAAAAGACCGAAAAGAACGCAGGGTACGAGTTCATGAAGAGGCTCGTGCAGAATGACATCATCTTGATGAAAAGCGACACCACCATAGCAGAATCCGTAGGCAAAAGAGGACAGGCCGATCCTCCCGTGGGATTCTTCTATGTGTTTTCCAAGCACCGGGATATCCCGAAAAAGAACCTCGCCCTTGCCTATTCGCCGAACATAAAACCTTTTATCGGGTATTACTACGGGATGTACCTGCAGCTTACCGGTAAGGCGAAAAATCCCAATGCCGCGAAAGTTCTGGCGGACTACCTCATATCGCCCGAAGGATACAAACCCTGGTCGGACGAAATGGGTTTCTATAGCGCAAACACCAAGGTCCCCCCCTATCCCGACGACAAACCCTGGTCCTGGTGGAAAGAACATCTGTGGACCTATGATCCCACTTATGCAGCGGAACACCGGGGCGAAGTCCTAGATGCCTGGATAAAGTACGTACAAAAAAAATAGCATGAACCTGCCGTTCCTTTTCCGTCGAGCCCGATCCCGGCTGAATCCGGAATCGGTGCTCTCCTTTGTTTTCATGCTCTTCCTTGCCTACGTGGTCGTACTCCCCCTATTCGTCATGGTTCGGGAGACCTTCATAGTACATCCCATGGAACGGTTCCAGATCCCCGGATCCAAAGCGGGGGACTACACCCTGGCCCATTGGCTGAAAGTTTTGACAGGAGAACTGGCATGGGGAGCTTTCTACAAGCCCTTGATAAACACCCTGATCGTCTCGTCCCTCATTTCCTTTCTGTCTCTTCTCATCGGGGGAGGATTGGCATGGTTGGTGGTTCGAACCGATCTTCCCTGGAAAAAATTGGTCTCGAACCTGGCGATCATACCCTATATCATGCCCAGTTGGTCCCTTGCGTTAGCCTGGATCACCCTTTTCAAAAACCAGCGGGTAGGAGGCAGTCTGGGCCTGTTCGAATATCTGACAGGAATTTCTCTACCGAACTGGTTTAGTTACGGGATGTTCCCCATCGTAATTACCCTGTCTCTCCATTACTTCCCCTTTTCCTTTATGCTCATCGGGGGAGCCCTGAGGAACATAGACAGCCAGTTGGAAGAATCCGCAGAGCTTTTAGGGGCAAACAGACAACAGATCCTTCGAAAAATCGTATTTCCCCTTGTAGCTCCCATTATTTTTTCCAGCTTTCTTCTTACCTTCAGCAGGGGAATCGGTACCTTTGGAACTCCCGCATTCCTGGGCGGACCTGTACGGTTCTACATGCTTTCCACCATGCTGTACGCTAATATCGTGGGGCAGCGGCCAGGTCTCGGGTACATCATTACTTTAGTGATGATTCTCTTCGGGGCCCTGGTCCTCTACATGGATCAGCGAATGCTGGGAGAACGGAAAAGTTTCGTCACTATCTCGGGTAAAGGAGGCATGAGCGCTCCCTTTCATCTAGGGAGTGCTCGAACCGTTGTAACCCTGTCGGTCCTTGTATTCCTCTTCCTGGTGACGGTCATCCCGTTTTTCATCCTGGCGATCGAATCTTTCATGCTTTTCCCCGGCAATTACTCCCTTTCCAACCTGAGCCTCCATTATTGGATCGGACCTGCCAGCCAGACCATAGGGATCGGCAGTTCGGAAGCAGGGATCCTGCGGAACGCTGCCATCTTGAAAGCCCTCTGGAACAGCGTGCAGTTAGGGATCCTCGTGGCCCTCATCTGCGGAATCGGGGGATCCCTCATCGGGTATACCATCGTTCGAACCAGAGGTACCTGGAAATGCTCCCTTCTCGATCAGCTATCCTTCATTCCTTACCTGATTCCCAGCATAGGATTCGGGGCGATATTTCTCGCGCTATTCGCGGTACCCCGCGGGCCCATTCCCAGCCTCTACGGAACCTTGACCCTCCTAGTGTTGGCCGCTAGCGTTAAGTATCTTCCCTACTCTACCCGGGCTGGGAAAGGCGCTATCCTCCAGATAGGACCCGAGTTGGAGGAGGCTGCCATTATGAGCGGCGCCCCCTGGGTGACACGGATTGGAAGGATCATCTTCCCCTTGCAGAAAGCAGCTTTCTTTTCCGGCCTCTTGCTGCCCTTCATTTCCGCCATGCGGGAACTTAGTCTGGTGGTGCTTTTAGCTACCCCGGGAACCGACTTGGCAACCACCATCACCGTCAAGTTTACCGATCGAGGGTGGTATCCCTATACCAACGGGATTATGGTTCTCATTGTGCTGACTATACTGTTGATCACCGCAGTGAGCCGAAAACTGATGAAAACTGATCTTGCGAAAGGAATAGGGGGGTAACATACCATGTCAGGCATTCGACTTCTGGGAGTAACTCGCAGTTTCGGTTCGGTACGAGCCGTGGACGATTTTACGTTGGAAATACCGAATGGTGCCTTCGCGACCTTACTGGGACCCTCCGGTTGCGGTAAAACGACTACCCTCCGGATGATAGCTGGTCTCGATAGCCCCAATGAGGGAGGGGAAATCTGGATCGGAGAACGGTGCGTGTTTTCCACAGAGAAAGCGGTTTTCGTGCATCCGGCCAAACGGAAGTTGGGACTGGTCTTCCAAAGCTACGCCCTCTGGCCGCACCTCACGGTCTTCGAGAACATCGCTTTCGGCCTGCAGATCCAGAAACTTGCCAAGTCTGCCATCCAGAGGAGAGTAGAGGCGATTGCCTCCCTGCTGCATATCGGCGAACTTCTAGGTAGATACCCCAGCGAGCTTTCTGGGGGACAGCAACAGCGGGTAGCGATTGCCCGGGTACTCGTGATGGAGCCGGAGGTGTTACTGCTGGACGAGCCGCTTTCCAACCTGGACGCCAAATTGCGTATGGACATGCGAGCCGAGCTCAAACGGCTTCATACAGAAACCGGATCTACCATCGTATATGTCACCCACGATCAAATGGAAGCTCTTACCCTGTCCACCCACGTAGCGGTGATGCACAAGGGCAAACTCCAACAATGGGCGGCGCCGATGGAAGTGTATAACAGACCCGCCAACCTGTTTACCGCGGATTTCATCGGGAACCCCAGGATCAACCTCATCGAGGGGATCCTTCGAAGCGCTCCAGACGGCTCCTTCTATCTGGAAAAAGAGGGCGTTGCTTTTCCCCTCCCAGTTCGACTTCCTGTTTCAACTCAGGTAAAGGCAACATTGGGATTAAGGGCAGAGGATCTGGAAATTACCCCCTCCCAGACCCCGGGTTCCCTCCCGGCTACCGTGTATTCGGTGTTACCTGCCGGGGCAGAATGGTACATCCGGGTCCAGGTGAAAGATATTTTCCTTACCGTCACCACCTATCAGGATATGGGGTTACAGAACGATTCCAAAGTAGGCATCCGGATCAAATCCGATCGAATCAAACTGTTCGACTCAGAAGGGAATCTATTCTTATGAAACCAGAGGGTTCTTCGTGCATTTTGATTCTCGGTCATCGCGCTAGCGGCAAATCCCAGGCTATACGGGAACTGGAAGAACTGGGGTACCGAGGGATGGACAATCTACCCACCCTCCTGCTATCCAGCTTCGCCCGGTGGTTGCGTCAGTCTCCCCATCCCATAAACTATGCGATCGCGTTAGAACCTTCCCTGCCGGAGGATGTGCAGGAGATTGAAAGTTTTATCGCCACTCTTAGGAGCGTTCAGATCTCCTGTAAATTGATCCTCCTTAATTGCACGGAAAGTGTCGCTCTTGAACGAATCAGGAAACGAGGAGAGGAGTTGCCCAAAGAACCGAACTCTTTTTCTCGAATCTTGTTGAACCAGAAACAACTCCTCAACCGATTTAAAGAAAAATCCCTGGGGATCGTCGATACTTCTTATCTGCATCCTTCTGACCTGGGAGAAAGGCTCGTTTCCCTCTTGAATGGGGGTGATATCGAGAGGCTCCTGCAGGTGGAATTGTTCTCCTTCGGATTTAAATATGGGATTCCGCCAGGAGTAGATATGTTGTTCGATGTTCGCTTCATTCCCAACCCCTACTATATTCCGGAACTGCGGGACACGACTGGGTTAGATCCTGCGTGCGCTTCCTTCGTATTGAACCATCCCAGTACCAGTTTCTTTGTGGACACCCTGAGGAATCTCCTATACAAGCTTATACCCTCGTACCTGTCTGCAGGAAAAGCGAAACTTTCGATTGGAATCGGATGTACGGGAGGCCAGCACCGTTCCGTAGCTATCGTAGAGGCCTTGAGTAAGGCGTTACAGGAATTGGGTATCTCCAATCGCACTTACCATAGGGAACTAAATCATAACAACTGACATGGAGAACGGAAACGATCTATTCATCAGAATGTCTTTGGATCTCCCCAACTATTCCCCTGCCTACCAAAAGTTAGCCCGGACACTGCTATCCAACCCCCATGAATGTGCCTTGTCCACCATCAACACCCTGGCGAGGAAAGCAGGTGTCAGCGAAGCTACCATCATTAAGTTCACGAAATATTTAGGTTTGGAGGGATATTCCCAGCTTCGCAAGGTCCTTCAGGGGCATCTGCGCAACCAGTTGTTTACGTCCCAGCGGGTAGAGCATACCTTGCATAAGACCAGTGAACCATTCCTGGCAGAGTTCTTTTTAAAACAGAAGGAGTACTTTGAAGCGACAGTACAAAAGATTCCTCCCTCCCAATTTCTTACCGCAAGCAAGCTGCTGGCCGAAGCCGATCATATTTACCTCTATGGAGAGGGAGCCGCCAGAACACCCTGCCATGCGATGGAGTTCTGGCTTCCCCGTTTCAGTATGCATGCTTTCCTTCTCCCTGAAACAGGAAGCCGGTTTCTGGAACCCCTTCTGCACACGAGCAAGAAGGATTTGATAGTAGCCTTCGTCCTTCGCAAACAGACCTACGAGATGGAGGTTCTGTTGAATTACGCCAAAGAAGAGGAGATACAAACCCTTTTAATTACGGATTTGTCCAACAGCATTCTAGAACTCATATCCAATTGCACCTTACGGATCGAGCGGGGTCCCATAGAAGAGTTCCACTCGATGGCGGTTCCCGTTGCCCTAGCCGATGCGTTAGTTTTAGAGGCCGCGCGTATCAAAGGGAACCAGGCTCTCTCGACATCCAGAAAACTTGAGGAACTGCGAAAAAAATATTTTCACGTATAGAGGAGAGCGCCCCATCAGCCCCGTTCCTTCAATTTCCCTGTAAAGAGTTCCCTATCTTCACCGCTACTCACAGTTGGCCCCCCAAACCAAACAAGATGGTGTATGTACGGCTCAATAGAATCATAAAAAACGGTTAGCTTATCCACAGCGCTCTGTGCTGACATGCGCTGTGTAACGACATATACTGTCATGCACAGCGCCCTATGCAGTGCTTCTTTTGCTGCTTTTACAAATCTATGCCGCGTAGCAAGCTACGGACGATAAAGTTCAATGGGTACCTAGGAGGATTACAATGCTGACCTCCTGCCCTGAGTTGCGACAAGAATGGGATTTACAATTCAAGAGGACCCTGCATATACTTAGGATACAAAACTAAAACGCATCATCTTTCTTTGGGGAGGGGAACGATGAAGCGAGAAGTCCTACCGTTAGAGGAAATCGAAAAGTACGTGTCGGAAGTATTTTTCCACAAGGATGAGATCCGCTGGGCAGCCCGGATCGTGAAAGGGATTCTGGAGGCGGACAGTCCGCGGGTGAGTGACATCGGGCGCGCGATGGGGGTACACAGTCCGGAGGCCAATTGTCGAGGGGTGTATCGGTTTCTGCAGAAAACGGATCCGCGGGAAGCGTTGCGGCTGATGTATCGGGAGGATGCGGAGAGGCAACCGGGGACGTGACGGAGATGAGGCGGCCGCAAGCGTGGAGGACGGAGTACGTGGGGTATCTGAAGGATGGCAAGACGCGGGGGTATGATGTGTTGGTGCTGTCGGTACCGTATAGGGGGCGCGGGATACCCTTTCACCTGGTGAGCTACTCGTCGAGGACCTTAGCGCAGGAGGGGCGGAGTCGCAATCAGGAGCATCGACGGGCGTGGGAGGAGGTGCGAGGGATGTTGGAGGGGGTGCCGCTGGTGTTGGATCGGGAGTTCTGTGGGGAGGAGGATCTGGAGGCGCTGCAGAGGGCGGGGATTCAGGCGGTGGTACGATTGAATATCGGAGTGAACCCCACGATTACCTTTGAGAAGGGGCAGGAGGATCGGAAGATCTCCTTCCAGTTACAGCCGGGGGAGAGGAGGAGTTATCGGGGGGTGTGGTACAAGGGGCGGATTCCGGTGCAGGTAGCCGGCTATTGGGCAGAGAAATACGAGGAGCCGCTGTGGGTTGTGACGTTTCTGGAAGACCCCGAGCAGGCGTTGGAACTGTATCGGAAACGGATGAAGATTGAGGAGCAGTTTCGGGATTTAAAGAGTGTGTTCCAGGTGGAGAAGCTGATGCCGAAGAGGCGGGACATCTTAGAGAAGCTCCTAGCGCTGGTGCTTCTGGCCTATGGGATTGCGGTACTGGTGGGAGAGAACCTTCGGGATCAGGTGTACCGAGGGAAGGGAAAAAAAATGGAGTAACTACTCGGGGATTTTTGTACTCCTGCGGGGGTGTCGGAAGGTCTCGGAGGATGTGAGGAAAGAGGTCTATCGCCTCTCGTTCCTATTTTTCTATGAGTTTATTCATGGGGTTCCAGCCCCTGGATGAAGGCGTCGCAACTCAGGGCAGGAGGTCAGTTATTACAATGGACTTCTATACAATTCTATCCGATGTGTACGATGACCTGTTCCCGGCAGAGCCTTCCATTCTTCGATTCCTCACCGACACGTTTTCCTCTTGCCAGCGAGTCCTCGACGTGGCCTGCGGAACCGGGACCTACACGATCCCTCTATGGGAGCAGGGTAAGGATGTCGTGGGAATCGATCTATCCCTCCCCATGATCGAGCAGGCAAGGGGAAAACTGCAAAAGATGTTCGGGCGCCTGGCTCAAGGCACCTCTGACAAATCCCCTACAACACCCCAGGGTAGGGAAACTGATTTCCCCAAAGCGCCCGCCGACATATTCCAGATAGGAGACATGCAGGACCTTTCCCGCATCCCTCCCGGATCCTTTCAGGGGCTCTACTGTATTGGGAACTCCCTCCCCCACCTAGACTCGGAATCCCAGATACGGCTCGCGCTGAAACAATTCCTCCGGGTTCTTTCGCCGGGGGGAGTCCTACTTCTACAAACCATCAACTTCGACCGGGTGCGCTTCGACCATAGCGGCCGGTTTGCCCTTCCCACCTTGAAGGGCCGAAGAGCGGAACTGGCTCGCTTCTATACCTCCGGGTCCGACTCGGATCACCTCTACTTCGAATCGGAACTCTCCTTGCCCGACGGTAAACGCATGCGGAACCGGATCCCCCTATTTCTCCTGACCCGGAACCGGTTAGAGGCCTGGTTACAGGATGCGGGGTTCGGTTCGCAAATGTGGTACGGTTCTTACGAAAGGAAAGCCTACGAGCCGGATACCTCGTTTCTTTCGATCGTGGTGGCAAGGGTGCGGGGCACGTGAAGGGGAAAGCCGGCAAAGGGTATATCATCACTCCTCCTCTGCCAACGCCCTGAGGCGAGCAGGTTCCAACACCATGCAACGTTTTCCTTCAGTCTTCAGCACCCCCTGCTGGTAGAGTTCGGAAAACACCCGGGAAAGGGAGGGACGGGACACTCCGAACAGTTCCGCCAGCATCTCCCGGGAATGGGGAAGAGTGAGGGAACGGGTTTGCTGAACTTGCATCTGGGCAAGGAGGTACTCGGCAATCTTCTTTCGGATCGTATTGAATTGAAGGAACCGGATCTTTTGGGCAAGGAATGAGAGTCGGGCCCCCATATCTGAGAGAAGGGTTTCCAGGAACTCGGAACTCATTCCGCACAGCCGGAGGATTTCCTTTCTGGGAACCCACAGGGTGGTCACATCGGTCTGCGCTACCACGGTAACGGGAAGAAGCCTGTCGGGAGAAAACAGGACGGCGGTGGCAATTGCCTCGGAAGCTTTCAGCGTTTCCACCTTCAGCACTTTGCCCCCGAAATCCTGAAACTCGGCGCTTACCTCCCCACTCAAAATACAGCAGAGGTCGTTGTATTCCTTCCCCTGGAGGAGAATGAAGCTTCCTTTCCGGTACTCCCGCTTTAGGAGACTGCACCCTTTTAACCAGGCATCCAGGGTTCGGGTAGGAACGGCCTTAAAGAGATCCACCTTTTTCAGAGCGATGAGACTCATGGGGATACTGTGCAACTTTCTTCATGTTCCGACAAGCTCCTAAAAGTATGAAAACACTGTCGATTAACCCCCTATCGGCTCCCAATCTTAGTGCGGCAACATGTTTGTAATACGAATTAACGGTAATTCATTTAATAAACTTGACGAAATATCATTATTACGTAATATTGATACTATGAACATCGCCTTTATTCCGCGTTTTCTGGAACGACGAATCAGCCTGGATCTTGATGAAGGGGGTAAAATCCTCATTCTGTATGGTCCAAGGCAGGTAGGGAAAACTACACTCATCAACCGTTTGATTAGCCAAAAGCCATCCATGAAAACCCTCTACCTAACAGGGGACGATCCGGCGGACAGGCATGACCTGGAAGGCCGTAACGGGACAGCCCTCGCGCGTTTGGTCGCGGGGTATGATTGCCTCGTAATAGACGAAGCCCAGCGCATCCCAGGGATAGGCCTAATCCTCAAACTGCTGCACGATACGCACCCCGAACTCAGGATTGTGGCAACCGGCTCTTCCTCCTTTGAACTGGCATCGAAAACTGCCGAACCCTTAACGGGCCGATCTCGGATCTTCATCTTGTACCCTATCGCGATAGCGGAACTAGCGGAACTTTATGACAGCCGAGAGTTGCAGAGGACACTGCCTGATTATCTTGTGTTTGGTCTGTACCCGGAAGTACGGATGGCTTTAGGCCGTGATGCCAAGCGCAGGGCACTCAAGGCGGTAACCGAAGCCTACCTGTATAAGGATGTGATAGAGTTTGGAGGCATAAAGCACGCGAATCGCATCCATGATCTTTTGCGCCTCTTGGCCTTTCAGGTGGGTTCGGAAGTATCCATTGCCGAGGTGGCTTCCTCCCTTGGTCTTAGCCGGGACACGGTAGACCGTTACATCAATATACTTGAAAAGGCTTTTGTTTTATTTCGTGTACGGGGCTACTCTCGGAATCTCCGCAAGGAGGTTACCAAAATGGATAAAATATTCTTCTACGATGTGGGAGTGCGGAACATGGTGATCGGGAACCTGGCTGAACCCGAGCTCCGGGACGATACAGTCCGTCTATGGGAGAACTTCCTCATAGCAGAACGCAGAAAAGTGCTCGAATACCGAGAAGCCTGGGCCCAAACCTGGTTCTGGCGCCTGCGGACAGGGGCCGAGCTCGATTATGTAGAAGAGGAGAACGGTACACTCAGGGGCTTCGAGTTCAAATACGGTAACAAAATACCCAGAGCGCCCTCTGCCTGGGAGGCGACTTATCCGGGTTCTACCTTCACTCCCGTCAATCATGCAAATTGGCTTGACTTTGTTTTGGGAAAAGATATAGCGCTTCTGGGCCCCCCTCAAAGGCTGTAATGGACCTAGCTTCGCATCCCGCATACAATGCGTATACCGGACCGGCGAAAGCAACAGGTGGCTAGGCGTCTCCTTTTTGAAGCTGGAATTAACGAATCGGATTCTGACGCATCAAAACCCTGTGATCAAAAAATCTATGGATGCAAGAATTTGATGACGCATGTTTGAATAATCCAACACAGGGCTTCCTAATTGTTTTTTATGAATTGAAGCCATTTGCGGTGTCAGTAACATGTAATCTTTCCCTTCAATCTGCAAAGTTGGGGTAAGCCTATCGATTTCCTTATCATGAAACAAAGATTTGGGAGAGAGTGGAATCACTAACCTGGTATCAAGGGATTCTAGCAAATTTGATTGGACGTCTAACAGATAAGGATAGGCCTTGCTTGAGTTTGGATTGGCGTTTCTATAAACCATAAATTGCGACATCAGAAGGCCCTAAATTCATCACTGAAAAGACCAACTTCATTGATCACTTTATTATAAATATTTATCGAATCCCTATTCCCTTTGAGCCATCGATCCCGCTTTTTTTGCCTAACAATTTCCGCCAACGCGGTTTCAAGAATTGCAGAGATATTCAGCTTCATCTTTTTTGCCTGATCTAATAGATCGGAATTGACCGAAAGATTAATGGGTTTTTTGGGGGCGGTACGATTATACAGGCTTGACATATTATTCCTCATTATTTATGCGTATAATATATACGCATACAAGAGAGACGTCAAGAGCACAAGATTGTGTGCGCCAGTCATGTTCTGGGGGGTTGCGCCCTCTATGCCTGTGCGCAATGACCTTGAAACTTCCTCCTTAACAGGGCTGCTCAAAATTCCCCTTGACAGATCCCCAAACTCGTTCCATACTTCCATTAAAATTGCATGCAACAAAACTGGCAGCAAATAAAGGTACCGCAGGATCATGATGCCGTATATAGGAGTGCAGATGGGTATGACGGATCATCCAGTGGCCCTGGTTACCGGGGCCAGCAGGGGGCTGGGAAGGGGGATCGCTTTAGAATTGGCGCAGGCGGGGTTTTCCGTTGGGATCAATTACGCGGGAAACTTGAAAGCGGCGGAGGAAACACGGGACGCCTGCAGGCAGATCGCTCCCTCGAAAACTCAGCAATTCGAGATCTTTCAGGCAGACATTGGAAAACGGGAAGACCGGGAAAGATTGGTCAGGGAAGTGTGGAACGCCTTTGGACGGATCGACGCCCTGGTGAACAACGCGGGGATGGCGCCCCGGGTAAGGGCAGATATCCTGGAAGCATCGGAGGAATCCTTCGAGGAACTCATTCGGGTGAACCTGCAGGGACCGTACTTCCTCACCCAGCGGGTAGCCCGCAAGTGGGTGGAAGAAAAGCCCACTGCCCGGATTCCTGGGGGCTTCAAAATCGTTTTTGTCACTTCCATCTCCGCGGACACCGCTTCTGTCCAACGGGGGGAATACTGCATCTCCAAGGCGGGCCTTGCCATGGCGGTGAAACTGTGGGCTTCACGCCTCGCGGAGGTGGGGATTCAGGTGTACGAGATTCGTCCCGGGATCATGGCCACGGACATGACCAGTGGGGTGAAGGGCAAGTACGATGCCCTCATCGAGCAGGGCCTCGTGCCACAGAAACGATGGGGCACACCCGAGGATGTGGGAAAGGCGGTTCGAAGTCTTTTGGAGGGTGACTTCCCCTTCTCCACGGGTAGCGTGATCCACGTGGACGGGGGGTTCCATGTGTCGCGGCTTTAGGAACCGTGCAGAACCCGTCACGATTCCGTACCTATCCGCACAACTCCCTCCACACCAACCTTCTAGGTATGGCGGGTAAGTGAAAGGAGGTGCTTGCATGATCGATCCCTCTTTAAAAACCCTTGGCCAGATAACCCCGGAGAAGTTGGAACAGATCATCCAGCGAACCGCAGAGCTAGCGGGGAACAAGATCCAGCTTCTCGCCCGCCGGTGGGATCCGAAGGACGGGGCTCCTGTGTTCACCAAGCAGGGGCGATACACCTCGCAGGGGTGGACCGAGTGGACCCAGGGGTTCCAGTTCGGCATGCCCCTTCTCGTGTACGAGATGGACGGTGACCCCTGGTTCCTGGAGTATGGACGGAACAGCACCTTGCGGTTCATGGCAGTTCACCTGACCCACCGGGGGGTCCACGATCACGGGTTCAACAACATCAGTACCTACGGGAACCTATACCGCCTGGCCCATACCCGCCGAATACAGGCCGATCCCTGGGAAACTCGATACTATGCCCTGGCCCTCCGGGTTTCCGGCGCGGTTCAGGCTTCCCGCTGGAAGGACCTTCCGGGGGACCTGGGGTACATCTACTCCTTCAACGGACCCCAATCCCTCTTTGCCGACACCATCCGGTCCCTCCGCTCTCTGGCCCAGGCGTACCTATTGGGACAGGTCCTAATGGAAGAGCAGGATGCCCGGGTCAACCTCCTTCGACGGCTACTCCAGCACGGGGAAACCACTGCTCGCTATATCGTGTACCACGGCACAGGGAGAGATCGGTGGGATGAGCGGGGAAGAACCGCCCATGAGGCGATCTTCAATCCTGTAAATGGATCCTTCCGCAATCCTTCTACCCAGCAGGGGTACTCTCCCTTCAGCACCTGGACCCGGGGCCTGGCTTGGGTGATTCTCGGGTTTGCCGAGGAACTGGAGTTCCTCCACTCCCTGGGGGAGGAGGAGGTCTCCTCCCTCAACCTCCCCTACTTTCCCACAAAGGAGGCGGCGATCAAGCGTTTCCTCGAGGTTGCGAAGGCCACGGCGGATTTCTACATACGGCACACGCCGCCGGACGGGATTCCCTACTGGGATACCGGAGCTCCCAACCTCCACCGCCTAGACCTGAACCGCCCCGTGGATCCTGCGAATCCTCATGAACCGGTAGACTCCTCCGCTGCCGCCATCGCAGCCCAGGGGCTCCTCCGATTGGGCAGGTTCATCGAAACCATCGAAGGCAGGGGGGAAAGGCCGCCCAAGGTCGACACGCTGGCCAAGGCTGACACGCCGCCCGCAGGTAGAACCAAAGCCGCAGAGAACTCTTCCATAAGAAACTCCTCCGTACTCTCCCTTTTTGCGAAACTGATACCTGGTACCCCGGACGCCCGCGATAGCCACGGCTCTTCACCTACCCCTGGTACAACCGGCACATCCGGCTCCTCCGGCGCTTCAGAACCCGCGGCCACCCCCTACCTCGTGGCTGGTCTACGGACAGCCCTCACCCTGATGGGTGAACCCTACCTTTCAGCGGATCCCCTGCACGAGGGGCTCCTGCTCCATGCGGTGTACCACAGGCCCAACGGGTGGGACTATGTGCCGCCCGGATCCCAAGTTCCCCATGGGGAATCCTGCATGTGGGGGGACTACCACCTCCTCGAACTTGCTCTGTATGTGAAGAGTGTACTATCCACAGACCCATCGGAAGAACCCTACCGGTTCTATGTGAAAGGAGACACAGTATGATGCAAGACACAAGTCGGCTCGCCATCCACACCATCACCACCAAACCCTGGCCCATCGAAGAGGCGATCGATCGGTACGCGCAGGCAGGGGTGAAGGGAATCTCGGTGTGGAGGGATGCCCTGGATGGCCGGAATGCCGCCCACATCGGAGAACGGATCCGCGCGGCAGGACTTTCCATCGTGGCTACGGTACGGGGAGGATTCTTTCCTGCCCTTAGCGAAGGAGAGCGGCAGGCCCGGATCGACGACAACAAAGCCTTCATTCATCTTTCCGCGGAATTGGGTTCCCCCCTCCTGGTGATCGTGCCGGGGGCCCATCCTGGCCAATCCCTCGAGGAATCCCGCCGTCAAATTCGAAAGGGGATCGAGGCGATCTTGAAGGAGGCGGAAACCTCCGGTGTACGTCTCGCTATCGAACCTCTCCATCCCATGTACGCCGATACCCGTTCCGCCATCGTTACCCTGGAACAGGCGAACGACCTGTGCCGGGAACTGGAACATCCCCTTTTGGGAGTCGCCATCGATGTGTACCACCTGTGGTGGGATCCCCACCTTCCTCGAGAAATCGAGCGCTCAGGTAAGGGGAACAAGATCTTCGCCTTCCACGTGTGCGACTGGAAGAGTCCCACCACCGATTTCCTCAACGACCGGGGGTTGATGGGGGAGGGCTGTATCGATATCCCCGGCATCCGTCGGGAAGTGGAGAAGAACGGGTTCTCCGGTTTCATCGAGGTGGAGATCTTCTCCACCCGCTACTGGAGCATGGATCAGCAGGAGTTCTTGAACAAAATCGTGGAAGCCTATAAGGCACACGTATAATGTATTTCATATTTTTAACGTTGTGGGAAGGAGGAAGTTCTTCATGGAAAAAATCGTGCGCATTCTGATGAACGGAGTCACCGGCCGCATGGGTACGAACCAACACCTGGTTCGTTCCATCCTGGCCATCCGGAAACAGGGGGGAGTGAGGCTACGGAACGGAGATGTACTGGTGCCAGCGCCAATTCTTGTAGGAAGGAACGAAGGCAAGCTCAAGGCCCTCGCCACCCAATACGATGTAAAGGAATATACCACGGACCTCGATACCGCCCTATCGGATCCCCGGAACGAAATCTACTTCGACGCCCAGGTAACGGAACTTCGATACCCGTCGGTGATGAAGGCGATCCAGGCAGGAAAAGCGATCTACTGCGAGAAACCCACCGCCACCAATACCGGGGAAGCGATGGAATTGTACCGAGCGGCAGAGCAGAAAGGGGTGAAGCACGGGGTAGTGCAAGACAAGCTCTGGCTCCCTGGCCTGCTGAAGCTGAAATACCTGATCGATACGGGATTCTTCGGCCGAATCCTCTCGGTTCGAGGAGAGTTCGGGTACTGGGTGTTCGACGGATTCCACCAGCCCGCCCAGCGGCCCTCCTGGAACTACCGCAAGGAGGACGGCGGGGGGATCATGATCGACATGTTCTGCCACTGGCGCTACGTGATCGACAACCTTTTCGGCGAAATCAAATCCCTCGTGGCCCTGGGCGCCACCCATATCCCCAAAAGGGTGGACGAGAACGGCAAGGAATATACCTGTACCGCGGACGATTCGGCCTATGGGATCTTCGAGCTAAAGAACGGGATCATCTGTCAATTCAACAGTTCCTGGGACGTTCGGGTTCGACGGGACGATCTACTGGTCCTGCAGGTAGACGGAACCAAGGGCACCGCCGTGGCAGGCCTGCGGGAATGCTGGATTCAGGATGAAGCCATGACCCCCAAACCCGTGTGGAACCCGGACATCGACAGCCCCATCGATTACTACGAAAACTGGGCCAAAATCCCCACCCGGGATCCCTACGACAACGCCTTCAAGGTGCAGTGGGAGAAATTCCTCCGCCACTACGCGCAGAACGACCCCTTCCCCTGGAACCTGAAGGAGGGAGCCAAGGGAGTGCAACTGGCCGAGCTAGGGATGGAAAGCTGGAGAACCCGCCGCTGGGTGGACGTGACGGACCTGTAAAGGCTCCCAAGGGGAGCTTCCCCAGGCCCGCCTATATATAGAGTATTGCCGGCTGTTTGTAGCCCCCCTGGAAACGCATCTTGTTTCCAGTGTAAAACCTTCCCTGTGAATACTAAAGGTCGCCCGGTCCTCCACTCAAGGTCTCTATACGCTCTGGGATAAGGAAGGCTTATAGAGTGCGGGCGGACAGGAGCAGTCAGATCCCTAAAACCTCTTTAAGGCAGAACGTTCGCATCCTCGATGCAGTGTCCATTCTCCTCAGTATGGCCGTGTTGGGGGCCTTTTCCTTTTACGTGTACGCAGAGCGAGGAGGAGAGGCGGCCCTCTATATTCAGAACCAATCCAAGGTCTGGATCTACCCTCTATCGAAGGAACTGGAACTGGATATCCCCGGCCCCCTGGGGCTCACCCATGTTCACATCAGGGACGGGACTGCCTTTGTGGAAAGCTCCCCCTGCAGGGACAAGATCTGTATCCACATGGGTAGGATTTCCCGGAATGGAGAATGGGTAGCCTGCCTCCCCAATCGGGTATTCCTTCGGGTACAGGGGAAGACGGCTCAGGGGAAAAAAGGAGAAGAGGTGGATGCCAGTACCTTCTGATACAGAAAGCGGTAAAACAGGCAGTTCCATTACCGAAGAGGAACAACTCCTAGCCCTGTACGGGGCCTTCTGCCTGTTCCTTTCCACCATCGAGTACCTCATTCCTAAACCCCTACCCTTTTTTCGGATTGGGTTGGCGAATCTTCCTATCCTCCTTGCCCTGCGGAGGGAATCCCCTCGCTTCATCTTTTTCCTCGTGGGATTGAAGATCCTTGGGCAAGCCCTGGTAAACGGAACGCTATTCTCGTATATTTTCGTGTTTTCCACAGCGGGGTCACTGGCCAGTGGAATGACCATGACGATCCTTTCCTTCCTTCCGGCCCGCTACCTTTCTTTGATTGGAATCAGCGTGATGGGAGCCCTTTCCAGTAACCTTGTGCAGATCCTGCTGGCCCGGTACTTTCTTTTAGGAGAAGGGGCCTGGCTGATCGGACCCCCCTTCCTCGCCATTGGTACCGTTACAGGGATTCTTCTGGGGGGCATTGCCCTTTCCCTTTCGGGCATTCTTTCCCCAGTCCTGCATTCTCCCTTATCCAACTCCCCACCTGAGACCTCACGGGAAAAGGGCTCCCCAGATCCTACGCCGCCGTCAAAGCCTCCGCACCCGTCAGATTCTCGAGGGTTTTCTCCTCTTAATTCGCAAGGCATTCGGAAGTTCCATACCTCTAACCTTTTCCGCCGACCCATCCTAGCGTCGATGGGTTCCGTGAAGGTCCGTATCCAAAGGTTTCTTACCTTCGACCTCTCCCCGGGACTCCTCTTCCTCATGGGAGTGGCGAGTCTACTTCCCTTTCTTTTCACGGAATCTCCCCTGGCCAAAGGACTCCTTACAGGATTCTACTTTCTTTGTGCCGGCTTGAGCGGAAAACGGATTAAACTCGTCCCAAACCTCGTGGCTTTCCTGGGGATCACTGCCGCCAACTTGGTGACTCCCTTGGGCCAGGTGCTCTTCTACGTGGGGACTTTTCCCGTAACCCTCGGTGCCTTACGGCTGGGAACCCTCAAGGCCCTAACCCTTCTAGGGATGATCGCATTGTCCCGCTTCACCTTGCGGACCTACGTGCCTCTTCCCGGCCGCCTGGGAACGGTGATTTCCCGGATGTTCCTCTACTTCGAACGCATTACCGAGCGGAAAATCCAACTCCGCAGAGCCTACCTCTGGGAAGACATCCGCACCCTTATCGAAGAAGTACGAGGGAATAAGCTTTCTCCACACCCGCAGACGGGCAACCCCCTAGTGGCCGGCTCTTCCCCCACAAGCCTAAAGGGGTATGCCTTCCTGGTTCTATTCCTTTCCGTGAGCTGGGCAGCGCTGCTTTTCTAGAGTATTAACGTGCCCCCTGCTTCCCCTACTCCGCAATCTGGAACTCGGGGTTCTTGAGTTCGAAGGTTTTTCGAATCCCGCTGGTCAAATAAACTTTTTTGTCCTCCGTAACGAAGATCGCCTCTACTCCTTCGAGGGATTCGGCCAGTTTCAACCCTTCCTCCCTCCCCAGGGCGAAGAGGGTGGTGGACAGACCGTCCGCGTGGATAGATTCTTTCGTCACCACCGTTACCGAATCGAGTCCATTCCGGATGGGGTAGCCCGTGGTGGTATCCAGCAGGTGATGGTACTTTACCCCATCGGGTCCCGTGAAGAACCGCTCGTAGGTACCGGAGGTTACCACCGAAAGATCGATCCCCGGAATGATCCCCAGGTAGGAGCCACGGGTGGTCTCGGGATTCTGGATCCCGATCCGCCAGGGTCTACCTTCCGGATGGGCACCGATCACCAGTATATTTCCCCCAAAATCGATGATAGCATGGCGTATGCCTGCCTCCCGCAAGACTCGGCCAGCCTCGTCCGCTGCCCAGCCTTTCGCGATGGCCCCCAAATCGAGGGCAGTCCCTTTTGTTTTGATGTACACCGTCCGTTTCTCCGGATTCAATTCCACCGAACGGAAATCGATCGTGGAGAGGGCTTCTTTTATCTCCAGGGGTGAGGGAAGCCGCGCGTGATCCGTACCGATTCCCCAGAGGGAAACCAACCGACCGATAGCTATATCGAAAGCACCCTTACTGAGGTAAGAAAACCGCAACCCTTCCGATATCACCCGGAACGTCTCTTCCGAAACGGGAACGGGTTTGATGCCCGCATTGCGGTTGATCTCGCTCACCTCGCTTGTTTCGATGGTTACGCTCATCCGCTTCTCGATTTCTCGCACCCGCTGGAATACCGCATCCAGGACTTTCGCGTCCGTTGCCCCGTACACGGTGACACTGCAAGTAGTACCCAGGAGAAACTCCACCCTCGAAAGGGGTTCTGAGGCCCGGGAGCAGGACAGGAAACCGCCAAGGGTCCCCACTAAGAGTAGAAGGAATACGGAGAGCCTCCCGAAGGCTCCTTGCACCTCCGCCCTGCCCAGATCAAAGGTAGATAACAGGCAACCGAATGCCCGTGAAATCCTCGTTAGTGTCCGCATAGGGGAGATTTGTATCACGTTCACGGATACCATACAAGGGAATACTCGGGCTCTTCACATCTTTTTCAATATAGACTAATATCAATATTAAAAATATTGATATTTTCCGATAGATTGATCCTTGAGGAGAAACCAATGGCCGAAAAAACAAGGATAGTGGTTCTGGGCGGCGGGTACGGTGGCGTGGCTGCCATGAAGAAACTCTACAAGAAACTGAAGGGGAACTCCAATATCGAGTTCACCCTGATCGACCGAAACCAGTATCACACTCTCATGACAGAACTGCACGAAGTGGCAGGCAGTCGGGTGGATCCTGCCTCGGTGCAGGTAAGTTTCAAGCGCATCTTCAGTGGCACCCGCATCAAAGTTGTCACGGATACGATCCAAAACATCGACTTCGAGAACAAGCGTCTTCTATCCAAGAACGCCAAGTACGACTACGACTATTTGATCATTGCCGCGGGGGGAGACCCGGAGTTCTTTGGGATCGAGGGTATTCAGGATAACTCCTTCACCCTCTGGTCTCTGGAAGACGCCATGCGGATCCGAACACACGTGGAAGAGTGTTTCCGCAAGGCAGCCTGCGAGCCGGATCCCTTCGAAAGGCGGAAACTCCTCACCTTCGTGATTGCGGGTGCGGGATTCACCGGAGTGGAGTTGGCGGGTGAACTGGCGGAGCGTCGCAGGGTCCTTTGCCGACAGTACCATATCGAGGAAAGGGAAGTCCGAATCATCATCGTGGAAGCCCTGGGAAAGATCCTGGCGATGCTTTCCGACAAGCTCCGGGACAAAGCGGAAAAATACTTGAAGAAACTAGGGGTGGACGTGTACCTGAACTCCCCCATCTTCAAGGCAGAACCCCAGTGCGTAATCATCGAGGGAGGCAAGAAAATCGAAGCGGCTACCATCATCTGGACCGCTGGAATCCATGGATCGGAACTCACGGCCAAACTGAGCCTCACTAAAGGACAGGAAGCCAGAGGGGAATGTTCCTACGCCTCCTGGGAAGAGGGAATCCACGGGATGTCGGGCTGCCGGTTCGAAGAGGATGAGGTATACCTGGTTGGGAAGCGAGGCCGGATCCTGGTGAATGAACTGATGCAGTCGGTGGACCACGAGAACGTGCTCCTCGTAGGAGACATTCTCTGGTTCGTGGAAGGGGGCAAGGTGCTTCCCCAGATCGTAGAGACCGCCCTCCAGACCGCCGAGGTAGCCGCGGACAACATCATTGCCCTGGTGGAAGGGAAACCTGAACGCCGCAAGTTCAAATCCAACTACCATGGATTTATGGTTTCCGTCGGCAGTAAGCATGCGGTTTCTAACGCCGGGGGGATCGAGTTATCCGGTTTCTTTGCGATGGCATTGAAACACCTGGTGAACCTCCACTATCTATGGGGCCTGGCAGGCCTCAATGCCGTGTGGGGCTACCTGACTCACGAATTTTTCGAAGTGAAAGACGGTCGCTCCTTCGTGGGAAGTCACCTCTCGGCGAAAATTCCTGTATATTGGGCAGTACCCCTAAGGTTGTTCCTCGGGGTAAAATGGTTCCTGGAGGGGGCCAAGAAAGTTGGGGAGGGTTGGCTCAACCCTGGGGAGGGTGGATTTTTCAACGTCGACCCCTCAAAAATCAAGATACCGGGGGTAAAGTTTGGAGATATCACCTCGGCCGCCACAGCCGCCGGTGAGTGGGCCGGTAAAACGGCCGAAAAAGCAGCGGAAGCTGTCACAGCCGCCACGCAGGCGGCCACAGACGCAGTCAGTTCGGCCACGGGTGCGGCAGCCGATGCCGTTGCCGCTGCAACAGGCGCAGCCGGAGGAGCTGCCCCGGCGTGGGGGCAAGCTCTCGTGTCCACCGATTCATGGCTCTACAAGATCTACGAATGGATCGCCCAAAACATCATCGGGATCCATCCCACGGTAGCATTCTTCATGCAGATAGGTCTGGTGCTGGCCGAGATCGGAATCGGGCTTGCCCTATTCAGTGGAACCTTTACCTTCCTTGCTGCGGCGGCATCCATTGGGCTAGGCCTCATGTTCATCATCTCCGCCATGGGGAGTGCAGAACTCTTCTGGTACATTCTAGCCGCCCTCGTAATGATGGGAGGCGCGGGTCGAGGATTCGGTCTGGATCATTGGATTATTCCCTGGATCAAAGATTGGTGGAACAAGCGAAAAATCGCCAAGAAAACCTATCTGTATCTAGGCGAACCCCGGGATTGATAAGCCTCATCCCCTATAGAAGGAGAAGCGGGTCTCTTAAGAAAAGCTACCCGCTTCTTTTCACTATTTAAGGAACCATGTTGCAGTTTTGGAAAGATCATCCCCATATTCAGAAAGATCTACAGCGGGTACAGGACATCATGCGGTCTTCCCTAAAGGGGAAAGACCCTTTGCTGACCCGTACGATCGATACTCTCCTTTCTCGCAACGGGAAGATGCTGAGGCCCGGTTTCGTTCTGCTCGGAGCACGGCTAAAACCGTACAAAAAGGGACCCTTCCCCTTGCGTAAACCGCTGGCGGAAAGAATCTACCACATAGCGGCCGCCGTGGAGATTCTTCACTTGGCCACCCTCATTCACGACGATGTAATAGACCAAGCTCAAACCAGAAGGAGTGCTCCCTCGTTAAATGCGGAGATCGGAGACAGGAACGCCGTTCTCACGGGGGATTTTCTCTTCAGTACGTGTTTTTCCATCGTAGCCAATTACGCCACCATGGAAACAGCTCGGTTACTGGCCCGGGGGGTATCCCACATCTGCGAATCCGAGATTGCCCAATCTAGACGATTCGATCACGCTACTCTTTCGGTGCGGAACTACCTCCATCGCGTCATCGGGAAAACAGCCCTCCTATTTTCCCTCAGCCTTTTCGTGGGTGCCGAGGAGCTGAAGGCTCCCCGCGCCCTTACCACGTCCCTTCGACGCATCGGGTATTCGGTAGGGATCAGTTTTCAAATCATCGACGATATTCTGGACATTACAGGCACGGAGGAATCCATCGGAAAATCTACTGGAGGGGATCTCCGGGAGGGGATCTACACCCTGCCGGTGATTCTAGCTGCCCGGACAAATCGCCCTCTGGCGCTTTCCCTGCTCACCAGGGAAAACCTTTCTACTCCTACCGGGCACAACGAAGCTCTATCATTTATCCTGTCCCAGGGGGGAGTGGAAAAGGCTAAGGAATACGCGGCCCTCTACACCGAGAGGGCCCTACGGGAAGTGTCCAACATCCCTCCCTCGGAAAATCGGGAAGTGCTAGAGGATGTAATCCGGAAACTTCTCCACCGCTCCTACTGACGAAGCCGCTCCGCATCCTGTAGATACCAGAGCCTCCCATAGGCACGGTACAACTGGCCTGCCAGCCATTTCTCCGGCCGGGGCTTTCCCGCCTCCTTGATGCGCATGGGGGCATTGAGGGATTCCCGGTCCGGCTGGTACAGGTTCATGCTCTCCTGGATGATTCCTCGACTTACATGGTAGTGCACATAATCGACCCTCCCATTGGAGTAGGAGGAGACTACGATCCCTGTGTGAGTAAGCTCGTCGTTCAGCTTTCCGTCCCCGTTGGCATCGTAGGTATTGTCCCAGAACAGAACATCCCCCGTCACGGGGAGTCGCTCTGTAGAGATTAGTCGGTGAGATAGAGCGATGTGGTACAGCCTCCGTACCCCGTTCCCTGTCTTTTGGGCATACTCTTTCCGCAGATCGATCCCGCTCAGGTAGTACGCTGCTAGCACAAACCCCGAACAGTCCGGCGAAAAAGACGCTCCTTCGAATTGAAGTGCTGTGCGACCCACGAGACTCAACGCCTTCTGCACAAGCCGTTTCTGTATTTCGGTTCTGGATTCCGGGGGCAGGGGATTGAGTTTCTCCCGTGACGAGGTATTCGCCGCGGGGTTCGTTCCCACACGGTTCGACGAGGGGCCTGTGGAGGAATTCGCTTCTGCGAGGTTAGGCGGGGCAGGTGTCGGGCCTCCGAGGCAAGAGATTAAAAGCAGGGCTAAAAGACAGGGGATGAGTACTTTCACGTGTAAGAAGGTACCGCACCCCCGAAAAATCCTCAATGCGTCCGCTGGCCCTTAACTCATGCTACTCCTTGGCCGGCGCCTATCGCATGCACAAGCCCGCTGGCTTACCCTACCGTTTCCGGAGTAATCCTTCGGCGGCTTCCGCGATGGCCCGGGCAGAGATTCCATACTTGTCGATCACTTTGAAGTAATTCCCACTTTCGCCGAAGGTATCATCGAGCCCCAGGTTATCGAACAGCATCCTTCTGCCACCGTCCAATGTCCCGACTCTATGTTTAAAAAGAAAGGTCGCGATCTCGTACCCAAGGGCATTCCTTTTCTGATGGTTCTCCGCTACCAGTACCGCGCCGGTTTTCCGGGCTGAAGCGAGGAGGGTTTCCGCGTCAAAGGGTTTCACCGAGTACATATCGATCACCTCGGCTTCGATCCCCTTGCTCCGTAAGATTTCCGCCGCCTCCAAGGCCTGGAACACGATGTCTCCATAGGACACGAGGGTGATATCATCCCCTTTCCGGAGAACCTTCGAACCACCCAGGACAAAGGTTTCTTCTGGAGAGTAGATGTCCCAGAGGGGGTCCCGCATGAGGCGGGTAAACACAGGGCCTGGCGTTCGCATCGCTATATCGAAGGCTCCCCGGGCCGAGACGGTATCGCAGGGAACCAGCACCTTCATCTCCGGCAGGGTGGACATATAGGCGATATCCTCCGTTGCCTGATGAGTTACCCCATCGATCGCTGCGGTCAATCCCCCATGGGAAGAGAGAATCTTCACGTTCAGGTGGGGGTAACAGATAAAGGATCGGACCACTTCCACCGCGCGCATGGTGAGGAACACCCCATAGCCGGACACGATCACCGTGCGGCCATCGGCGGCAAACCCTGCCGCTGCGGCCATTGTACCCAGTTCGGCAATCCCCATGTTATAGTACCGATCGGGGTACTTGTTCCCGAAGAGGTATGAGTAGGTGGAATACCCGATGTCCGATTCGAACACTACAAACTCTTTATCCACTTCTCCGTATTCCACCATCCGTTCGGAAAAACTCTTCCGGGTGGGGGAATCGGTCTTCCGGAGATCCACCTTTACAGGAATAGATGCCGATCCTCTTTCCATGGGTCTGCTCATTTGAGTCCTCCTTCGATTTCCTGGATTGCCTGGGCCAGTTCCTGATCACTGGGAGGTTTTCCGTGCCAACCTCGCACGTTCTCCATGAAGCTCACACCTTTTCCTTTCACCGTCTGGGCAATGATACAGAAGGGACTTCCTCGATGAGCCTTTGCTTCCCGCAAGGTGGTGAGTACCTGCTCCATGTTGTGTCCATCGATCCGTCTCGTCGTCCACCCGAAGACCTCGAACTTTTTATCCAAGGGTTCGATGGGCATGATGGAATCGGTGAATCCATCGTTCTGGAGGTTGTTGTTGTCAATGATAGCCACCAGGTTGTCTAGTTTGTACCTGTTGGCACTGGCGGCTGCCTCCCAGATCACCCCTTCCTGCATCTCTCCGTCCCCCAGCAGGGCATAGACCTTGTAGTTCTTTTTAAGCCACTTTCCTTCCAGTGCCATTCCTATCGCCTGGGCAAAACCGATTCCGAGGGATCCAGTAGTCGCATCCACTCCAGGAGTCTTTGTGGATACCGGATGCCCCTGGAGCCGCGACTCGAACTGCCGGAGGGTGTCTAGCTCTTCCACGGGAAAGAACCCTCGCAAGGCCAGGCACACGTACCACACCGGACAGGCATGTCCTTTGGATAGGACAAACCGATCCCGATCCGGCCACCTGGGGTTTTGGGGATCCACTTTGAGGATATCGAAATATAATGCCGTCATGATATCCGCTGCCGAAAGAGACCCCCCCGGGTGCCCCGACTGTGCCTTGTGGATCATTTTCACGATGTGGAGACGGACTTGTTGCGCTTGTTTTTTCAGAAAAGCTACCTGATCCTCTACACTTTTATTCGTGCGCGTTGCAGTTTCCATATGCACCCTCCGTATATTGTATACATAATATAAAATACAATCATTTTGCCTGTCAAGAAGTTTTTTGAAATAGAGGAAGACCTACCATAATATATGGGATATACTACAATTAAATGGTTCTTTTTTTTAGATTTCTTACGCATACAATTCACTATCCATTAATATCGCTATCCATTAATAATGCGGATGTAACTCTTCCAAACCTCCAAAGACTTCACTATTTCATCCCTGGCAGCCACGATGTCACGTGATCGTAAGGCTTGTAGAATTGCTCGATGAGCTTTGATAGCTTGCTCTAAACCTTCTTTCGTTTCGATGTGTTTTCCCATAGCGTTCTGGAAAATTCGCATGATGATGCCTCCCAACTGAGAAACCGCATCATTTCTGGTAATGTCAATGATGGAAGTATGAAACGACATATCCACCCGTACTGCTTCCTCTAAAGGAATTTGGGGAAGACTCAAGTATTGTTCTTGCTTTTGAATAATTTTTTCAAGTTTGTTGAAGTCCTCCTCTGTTGCTCGGTGGATCACCAGCTCTAGAATACCTAACTCGATCACTTCTCGAAGTTCAAGCATTTCCTGGGGAGTTTTTATCCGCTTAACAAGAGGAAACAGAATAGTTTCGAAAGGAACCTGCATCCTTTCACTGATATAGCTTCCATCCCCTTGTCTGCGCTCCACGATTCCCAACACTTGAAGGACCTTCATTGCTTCCCGTATAGAGTTGCGACCCACACCGACCTGTTCTGCCAGCTCCGATTCAGAAGGAAGACGATCCCCTACCTTTACCTTGCCAGAAAGAAAGAGTTCAACAATTTGCTCTATGACAGTATCGGAAATGTTGGGTTTATTTATTTTTCTCAATCGGACGGGCATAAATCCATCCTTTTTTATCCATATTAACGTTTCTTACTATAGGCCTTCTATGCAAATTGGTCAACCTATGGTTGATCAAAATTCATTTGACATATATCCTAATGTAGGATATTATAATTCCTACCATGTAAAAATCCATAGATAGGAGGACAAACCAATGGTAAAAAAAGGTCTTTTGGTCGTTTTTTCCCTACTGCTTCTTGCTTTCACGGTATATGGGGGAGGTAAAAAAGAAGAAGTACAGAAACTAACCTTAAAACTTGGACACGGGGCAGCGCCCAATAATCCGAGGCACGTTGTAGCGCTACAATTCGCTGATTATGTGAAGCAACAATCTAATGGAAACATTACGGTAGAGGTCTTTCCTAGTGAGCAGTTGGGCAGCGACCGTCAGATGGCCGAAGCTGTGTCCATGGGCGCTTTGGATCTAAGCATTAACTCCCAGGGCCCTGTAGCCTACTACAATGAGAAATTACTTGTATTGGGACTGCCTTTCCTATTCTCGAAACCTGAACAGGCATATGCTGTTCTTGATGGGGAAGTGGGGGAACAAATCTCCAATGAACTCACAAAAAAGGGGATTCGGGTCCTTTCTTATTGGGAAAATGGCTTCCGACACATCACAAATAGTAAGCGACCCATCTACAAACCCGACGATCTAAAGGGTTTAAAAATACGCACCCCTGAAGACAAAATCACCATTGCAATTTTCAAGGCCCTCGGTGCAAACCCTGCTCCTTTAGCCTTCGGTGAACTATATATGGCATTGTCTCAAGGGCTGTTCGATGGACAGGAAAACCCAGTCACCAATATTTACTATTCTAAACTCTATGAAGTTCAAAAGTACCTTTCTCTGAGCAATCACAAGTATGAAACATGCCCGTTAATTATATCCGAAAAACTCTGGCAAAAACTTACCCCAACAAGTCAAAAGCTCCTCAAAGAAGCTGCACTTAAATATGCTCAGGAGCATAGAAAACTGAATATTAAAACAAATAATGATCTCATCGAAGAGGTAAAGAAGGCAGGAGTTCAAGTGAATCAAGCTGATGTAACAGCCCTCCGCGACGCAACACAGTCAGTTTACAAAGAATTCGAACCTACTTTTGGAAAAGAATTGATCAATAAAGTTCCTGAATCCGTATAAAATCCCTAGAACTTCTTGAAATTGCGGCTTTCAACCATCGAATGAGGGGAGAAAAGGGCTGATTCCTAGACTACAAGCCCTTGAATCCTGCATATTCGAAGGTGATTTTGCACAAAAGTAGGGAAATATACGCCGGCTACTTCCTGTTCGGACATACTACCCCTACCCGAGTAGACAGAAGCTTTACTCGATAGAAAAAGCGCTCTCTGGTTTAGAGATTACAACACAGATAGTATAGTTGCCTGAAACACGGCAACCACGGATCCTTCGCCCACAACTTCAGGTAGACAGTTCGAGCATGCTGCACAACC